>Ga0364908_10256_pt1 | contig 16668 bp, 19 predicted proteins | sample ExccelJu500002D4_2_FD_206965 | JGI IMG/M metagenome (GOLD analysis project Ga0364908, IMG submission 206965) | Enriched cells from Trout Bog Lake Hypolimnion, Wisconsin, USA - BchlTB.July02.5000.02.D4 | ecosystem: Environmental > Aquatic > Freshwater > Lake > Hypolimnion/Profundal zone | place...
GGTTGACGGTTTACCAATTATTGGCCATGTTATCAATCTATTTCCTGGGGAGACTGACTTCATCTTTATTTGTAGCGACGAGCATTTGGCTAATCCAGATTATAAAATGGCTGAGATTCTCAATGCCCTATGCCCCACGGGTCGTATAGTTGGAATCCCGTCCCATAAGCTTGGCCCCATTCATGCAGTACGTCAAATTGAGCATTTCTTAGATCCAAATAGACCTATAGTTGTTAATTACTGTGATTTTTCATGCTACTGGGATTGGAGTGAGTTTAAGTCTTTTGTAAGTGATACCGCTTGCGATGGTGCCATTCCCGCATATAAGGGATTTCATCCTCATACCTTAGGTACTACCAACTATGCCTACATCATAGAAAACTCTGGTTGGATTGAAGGTATTCAAGAAAAGCAACCCTATACCAATAATAGGATGGAAGAGTTTGCCTCAAGCGGCACATACTACTTTGCTAGCGCCCAATTAATGAGTGATGCTTTTAAGCAAGCCATGGAAAAAAATCTGAATGTTGGTGGCGAGTTTTATGTCAGTCTAGCCTATAAACCCCTTCTTCAAGAAGGCAAAAAAATTGCTGTTTTTCCTTTACAGCACTTTATGCAATGGGGAACTCCAGAAGATCTAACTGAGTATCAGTGTTGGTCTAAAATCTTTAAAAGGCTCTTGCAGGCTCCCGCTAGTAGGCTGGAGGACTGTGGTTCACTTGTTATTCCGATGGCGGGCCTTGGGAAACGTTTTGCTGATGAGGGTTATGCACTAACTAAACCCTTGATTCCTGTATCTGGGAGGCCAATGGCACTCCAAGCGATTGGTGACCTTCCCCCTTCAAAAAATCAATCATTTGTTCTTCGTGCTGATATGCCAGGATTAGAACCTATTGGGGACGCATTACTGACTACTTATCCCCATTGCACTATTACGCTGGTTCCTGGCGTAACAGAAGGCCAGGCATGTACGGCTCTGATCGGTTTAGATGCGCTTGAAAAAGTAGCCTCAATTAAAGGCCTAGATCCTATTACTTTTAGCGCTTGTGATAATGGTGTCCTATTTGATTACGATTCTTATCAAGCCTTACTTGATGATCCCCAAATTGACGTTATTGTGTGGGGTGCACGTGGCCATTCCAATGCCATCCGCCGTCCAGAAATGTTTGGTTGGATCAATTCAGACAATGGCTTAATTCAAAATATCTCCGTTAAAACCCCCTTGGGATCCCCTACAACTGACCCTATCGTCATTGGTACATTCACATTTAAGAAAAATACTCAGGCACGATTTGCAATTGAGAGTTTACTAGCCAGAAATGGTCGTATTAATGGTGAGTTCTACTTAGACTCTTGTATTAATGATGCTATTGAATTGGGTCTACGTTGCCACCTATTTGAAGTCGATGGCTTTATTTCTTGGGGAACGCCAAATGATCTTAAAACATTTGAATACTGGCAGTCATGTTTTCATAAGTGGACTCATCATCCCTATCGCTTAGATTTCGATTCCCGAGTCGATCCCGCTCAACTCAAATTCCTCAATACTCGTTTTGCACATCAAACGCCAGCTTCCTTGCAGTAAATCCCCTGGGATAAGAAAAATATGATCAAGCGTGAGTTATCTATCTTTTTAGTTGTAGGGTGCCTAACTGTCGCACTTGATCTCATGGTTTATCGTAGCCTGACCTATTTCTTTTTATGCGATATCAGTCTAGCGAAAGCTATTGGTTTTATTAGTGGTTGTATCTTTGCCTATTTCGCCAATCGATTTTGGACATTCAAGCGGCAGAGTACTCGCTCAGGTAGCCTGTGGCGCTTTACCCTAGTTTATGCTGGGGGTCTTGTTGCAAATGTCTTGGTTAATCAAGGCATTCTTTCATCTTGGGATGGTTCGGCTATGCTCTATGTCGCCTTTCTTGTAGCTACAGGCGTATCCGCGACTCTGAATTTTATGGGTATGAAATGGTTTGTTTTTTCCCAAAACACCTTTGTCTCTAGCATATGAAATATTCGCTGGTCATTCCTTGCTATAACGAAGCCGCTAATTTGCCGCACCTGCTTGAGCGATGCAAGACTTTAAGTGGAAATCAAAACATTGAAATCATTCTTGTAGACAATGGTTCTACAGATTCAACCTCACAAGTATTAAGTGAGCTACTTCCCTCTTACCCTCATTGCAAAAGTATTCGAGTTGAAAAAAACCAAGGCTACGGCTTTGGAATTCTTGCCGGTTTAAAGGCTGCTCAAGGGGACATTCTTGGGTGGACTCATGCGGATATGCAAACAGATCCCAAGGATTTATTACAAGCCATCCAAATTTTTGAAGCTAACGGCGATCAACTATATGTCAAAGGTAAGCGCATTGGCCGTCCTACTGCCGATGTAGTATTTACGATCGGCATGAGCATATATGAAACAATTTTGCTTCATACACGCCTGTGGGATATTAATGCCCAGCCTAATCTATTTCCCAGAAGCTTTTTTAAGTCTTGGGAAAATCCTCCGCACGATTTTTCATTAGATCTATATGCCTATTTTTTAGCGCGTCATCAAGGGCTACCCGTTCATCGCTTTTCCGTCAAATTTGGCGAGCGCGCTCATGGGGTATCGCACTGGAACGTCAACTGGGCTGCAAAAGTGAAATTTATTCGTCGTACTATCGATTTCAGCATTGAGCTAAAAAAGAGACTGCCGTAATGATGCTCATCTCTCATCGCCGTAATACCATTGACCAGTTAAGTAGTACGCCCGCAGAATATGGAATTGAAGTGGATATTCGCTCTAACAATGGCGAACTCATCATTCATCATGATCCCTTTGCGCAAGGTGAGCTCTTCGAAAATTGGTTAGCTCATTATCAACATAAAACCCTCATTCTGAATATCAAGGAAGAGGGCCTTGAGGAAAAACTCGTTGCGCTCATGAAAAAATATCAGATTAACGATTATTTTTTCCTTGATCAATCGTTCCCTTTTCTCATTAAGTGGTCTAAATTGGGTGAGCATCGATGTGCCGTAAGGGTCTCTGAATTTGAATCGGTCGAGACCGCGCTTACGCTTGCAGGAAAAATTGATTGGGTATGGGTTGATTGCTTTAGGTATTTTCCTTTAAGTGAAGAAGATGCTCAACGCTTGCATCTGGCCGGCTTTAAATTATGCCTAGTCTCCCCAGAACTGCAGGGTCGAGCTGGGGAGATTGAGATTCCGGAATTGGCCGAGCTGCTAAAAGCTAGGAACATCCATCCCGAGGCTATCTGCACAAAGCTTCCCGAGCTATGGAAAAACTATTTTGAACGTCTATAAAAAACTCATTACTAACCCTCTATTTTTAATAGGTTTAGTCATCAGGCTTGCCTTAGTGGCGATAGTTGTACCAGCTTCAGTTGGTCAATGGTACGTTCCTTTTCTTGGTAATAGCGTGCAAGTATTGAGTGTTGATCCATGGCAGACTTGGCTTAGTAGTGGCGGAACACCGGTTGCCTTTCCCTATGGCTATGCCATGTGGCTATTTTTCCTACCTTTGACAGCTCTTTGCAAGCTGACTGGAATCTCTTTTGTCTATGGTTACGGCATTACATTAATTGCGGCGGATTTTGGCTTACTGATACTCCTTAAAAATCTTCTTAAAACAAAAAATTGGGTGCTGCTGTCTATTTACTGGCTCTCACCCATTAGTCTGATTGCTAGCTACTGCCTTGGTTTTAACGATATTGTTCCAGTTTTTTATTTGTTTAGCGCAATTTATCTCTTACAGCAACAGAAATTATTATTGGCAGGCCTCATTCTAATTGCGGCAATTTCCGCTAAGTTGAGCATGCTACTGAGCTTACCATTTTTTCTAATTTATCTTTTTCACAACCGAAGTCTAAGACAGATTCTGGCGCAATTTATATATGGCGTACTGGCAGGGTGGGCAATTTTTTTCTTGCCATTTCTAGACTCGACTGCTGGTGTAAGCATGCTTGTTAGCAATCCAGAAATGGAGAAAATTTATCAGATTTCAGTAAGCCTTGTTCACAATACGTTTATCTACTTGGTGCCATTAGCATACCTGCTGATGCTCTACGCTGCCTGGCGGGTTAAGCGTATAAATTTTGAGTTATTTAATGCTATCTTGGGTATGGCATTTTTACTTGTTGTTCTCCTTACTCCAGCCTCACCAGGATGGTTTATTTGGATTTTGCCTCTCTTAGTAGCGTATCAAATTTCGAGCGATCGCGCTGCCATTTATTTAACGGCTATTTTTACAACACTTTACGTAATAGGTGCTCTGCTCTTTATTTTCCAAAATTCTGCGAACTCTGAATTATTCTCAGCGTGGGGGGCGTTGGGAAGTATGCAATTCTTTAAGAGTGCTCGAATAAGCTCCTTAATCCATACTGCCCTTGTTGCTGTTGGGGTTGTGCTTGCCATCAGAATCTGGCGTGAAACTATTAGTCGCAACGACTATTTCCGCCTTAGTCGAAAACCCTTTGTGATTGGAATAGCAGGAGACTCGGGAGCAGGTAAAGATACCTTTGCCAATGCTATTGCCGGATTGTTTGGCAGCCATTCTGTAGCCTCCATTTCAGGGGATGATTATCATCTTTGGGATCGCCAGCAACCCATGTGGCAGGTCATGACCCATATTAATCCTGCGGCAAATGATTTGGAGAGCTTTGCTAAAAATCTCGTCGCACTAACAGATGGAAAATCGATTCAGGCTAGTCACTATGATCATGACACTGGCAAGATAAGTAGGCCGTTTACGGTGCGAAGCAATGATTTAATTATTGCCAGCGGACTTCATGCTCTCTATCTACCTATCTTGAGGCAATGTTATGACTTAAGTATTTATCTTGATATTGATGAGGATTTGCGTACATTCTTTAAGGTGCAGCGAGACGTGGGCAAGCGTGGTTATACGATAGAGCGCGTCTTAGAATCTTTGGCCAAGCGCAAGCCTGACTCAGAAAAATTCATTAAGCCACAGAGTGCCTTTGCAGACCTGGTAATGAGTTTGCGACCTATCCATCCTAGTGCGCTAGGCGCTGCAAATGAGGCCAATCCCCCGCGCCTTAAACTTGTTATTCAATCTCGTCATGGTTTTAATGAGCTGACGCTCAAACGAGTACTGATTGGGGTTTGTGGCCTTCATGTGGATATGATGACTAAGATTGATGCCTCCGAGGTGGAACTCAGTATTGAGGGTGAAGCTAGTTCAGAGGATATTGAATTGGCAGCTCAGTTGATTTCTCCTCAAATTTTTGAATTTTTAGATTTAAAGCCAAAATGGCAAAATGGGGTTTTAGGTTTGATGCAACTCATCACCTTATCTCATATTAATCAAGCCTTAACGAGAAGATTTATATGATTCAAATTCTAGACCCGAATTGTTTTACGCAGTTACCTGATGCGGTATTGTTTGACACTGACAATACACTGTATCCCTATGATCCTGCGCATCATGCTGCTCAAGAAGCAGTGAAAGAAAAGGTGATTAACACCTTTGCGATTAGTGCTAAAGATTTTGACAGCGCCTTTCAGGAGGCTCGCAAACAAATTAAAGCACGCCTTGGACATACTGCGTCTTCTCACAGTCGACTTTTGTATATGCAGCGCATGTTGGAGATTATGGGTTTGGGCTCCCAAGTCCTTCTGGCTTTAGATTTTGAACAAACCTATTGGCGCACCTTCTTATCGAATGCCACTCTATTTGATGACGTTAAGGAGCTCCTCGATGATCTACGCCTACTGGGCATTCCGACAGCGATCGTAACGGATTTAACAGCGCAGATTCAGTTTCGAAAAGTAGTTTACTTCGGTCTGGATCGTTATTTTAATTTTATTGTGACCAGTGAAGAAGCCGGTTTTGATAAACCTCACGAAGCCCCCTTTCAAATTGCATTAGAAAAAATGCAACCCAAGGGGGATGTTATATGGATGATTGGCGATAATCCAGTAAATGATATTGGCGGTGCACGGGAAAAAATTAATGCTATTACATTACAAAAAATTCATGATGGTGTAGAAAAAGGCGTAGGGGTCAACACCCCCAATGCAACCTTTAGAGAATTCAAAGAAGTGCGCAGACTCCTTGGTCAACTAAGTCCCCAAAGGGCATAAAAGTGAGCGTAAAAATCTTTATATGAAAATCAATCACGATTCTATTAGTCAATTTTGTGCAGAGCTTGGTCAAGATCGTTTACTAGTTCAAGGCGCAGGTGGCAATGTATCCTGGAAAGATGGCAATACCCTCTGGATTAAAGGATCAGGGACTTGGCTAGCCAATGCTAAAGTGGCGGATATTTTTGTCCCAGTAGACCTGGAAAAAATTACCTCAAGCCTTTCTCAAGGTGATTTCTTGGTTACGCCAGAGCTAATTGCGACATCAGATTTGCGTCCTTCAATTGAAACTATCTTGCATGCCCTAATGCCTCAAAAAATAGTTATTCATTTGCATGCGATTAATCCACTTACATATCTCGTTCTTCAGGATGCAAAAACCCAAATTGAAGAAATCTCCAAGGCACTACCCTGGAAGTCTGCATTCATAGAGTATTTCAAGCCAGGTGCTGAGCTAGCCCAGGCAATTGATATTGCTATGGAAATGCAGGACGGAATACGCGTTTTATTTTTAAAAAATCATGGCATTGTGATTGGCGGAGACTCTATTCTAGAGGTGCGTTCAATATTGGAGGATGTGTTAAAGGCATGCCCTATCATGCATGCACCCGAATTTGTAAAAGTTCCACCAAAATTATCTAAAGTGCCGGTGGAAGCTAGAGAGATATATAGAGCAGTCGAGGATGTTGATGTCCAACAGCTGGCACAAAATTCAATGCTATTTAACCATCTGCATTCTGATTGGGTTCTTTATCCAGACCATGTAGTATTTTTAGGTTCGAAAGCATTTGCCTATGAAAGCTGGGAAGATTTTTTTGGTCACCATAACTTACTCCAGGCTTATCCCGATCTAATTTTTATTGAAAATGAAGGGGTATTCACAAGGCCAAATTTTAGCTTAGCCAGAACCGTTCAACTACGTTGTTATTATGATGTGATTTCTAGAGTCTTAGATCATGCAGCACTTAATCCACTCAATGAATTGGAAATAGGGGAGCTATTAAACTGGGATGCTGAAAAACTAAGGCAAATGATGTCAGTTTAAGATTAATTTATTTTTAGTTGGATGCTTAAGTCTTTAAGTTGCATAACTCCAAATAGCGCATAGCCGTATCTGGTTTTGACCATCGCCCTCGGACCATTATTGAAGGAAGACTTTGCCCGGAAATGAGAAGGTCTTGGGCCGCTCCCACTCTCATAGAGTGCCCGCTAATGTTTCTAATATGCTCTTTAGGAAGATTTGCCGCCTCAGCAAGTCGCTTATAGATTCTATTGATCTGACTCGGATTTAGCCCATGCGAAATATTGCCATTATTCTTAATCCCCCTAAATAAAAATCCCTCTTCAATCTTTGAGCATTCAATCCATTTGCAAATCGCTTGTTGTGTTTTTGCAGTTAGTTTTATCACTTTTCCAATTGCCTCTTGGTCGGTTTTGCTTCTCCTAAGCCTTATGCTTCTGGGTAGACTGGATTCGCTATATTCAATATCTTCCACTCTTAGTGAAACCAATTCACTTCGTCTGCATAGTGAATCGTAAGCCAGTAGTATTAGCGCGCTATCTCTTAGTCCCCATAAATCGTTCTTAGCTGTTGAGATCATTTTTTCGAGCATTGGCATGGTTATTCCTAGAGCTTGTTTGCTCGATCGCCCAAGTTTTCTATGCATTCTTCTTAGTTCAATTTTTACGTCTGGATGGAGGGTTGGATCATCTAGTTGATTGAGTTTGTGGATACTGGAAATGCTGGCAACTGCAATTCGGATGCTTGCCGACTTTAACCCCCTCTTTGCGAGATAGGCTACATATCTTGCAATGTCGTTAGCGTTCGTTGGAAGAGCATTCGCTTGACAATTTTCACAAAATTCAATATATCGTTCAAAGTTGACTCTGTACGCGCGAATGGTTGAAGGTGCATATGCGCCATCTATCCTTCGCATGGTTTCCTTCAACAGTTCTTTTGCTGTAGTATTCATATCAATATTAACCTTCATAAAAGACACTAATAGTGTCACATAAGACATTAATAATGTCAATTATTACTTCTGGTCAAGTTCGTGCTGCAAAAGCCTTTTTGCGATGGTCGGGAGAGGACTTGGCTCAAAAATCTGGTGTTAGCCTTTCCTCTGTAAGAAGGGTTGAATCTGCCGAGGGCATTCCAGAGGGGCAAAACTTAAAGACCTTGCTTTCAATTAAAGTGGCGCTTGAGGAGGGTGGCGTCGAATTTATCGGGACCCCTGAAGATTCTCCTGGCGTTCGTTTCAGCGGTTCTAGGAAATAGTTTTGTGACTGCAGCCTCTAAATCTCGTCGCTCTGGAGGGCCAAAATCAGATCAAGGCAAATTGGCTTCTTCAAAAAATTCTTTGAAGTTAGGGGTTTATGCAAAACAAGAAATCCTCCCCTTCGAGAGTCAACAAGAGTTTGATGAGCTCAAAGAATTATTTATTCAAGACTTCAGACCTCATGGGGTGACTGAGTTTTCACTGGTGCATGAACTTACTGTTCTTGCCTGGAAAAAACTACGACTAGAAAAGATCGAAAACAATTTTTTACATGGCCTACTTCAAGCGGTTGAAACTCCCGAGGAGTTCTACGATGCAGGATTTCCTAGGCGAGATCAAATTGATTGGCTCTTAAAAGATTTATCGATTCTTACCCCTGAATTTATTTCTAGGCACAAAGATGAGTTGGAGTTAGCGAAAGGGATTCGTAAGCCCGACGCTCTAGGCAAATTTCTAGAAACTGCACAAGATAAGCATTTCGAGTTTTATGAACGACTTAAAGAGACTATTCGCAATCCCCCAAGAAAAGAGGGTGATGGCATTCAATATATTGTGATTCACAACGGCTTACCTGGATATCGCGAGGACACCAAGGAAGTCACGGCATCCGCAGTCGATAAAATCCTAAGCAGTTTGATTGAGCAATCAGAAGCTGTTTTATATATCGCCGAGCATTTAGAAAAGCTGATGCAATTAAGGGATCTAATACGGGATCGGCGTTTAAAAAATTTCATGGGAACGACGGGGGTTGCTCGGCCTTATCAGGAGCTATCGCGTTCTTTCTTTAAGGTGTTGGCAGAGTTGCGCAAGCAACAAGAATGGGGCTATCAAAAGGGTTTAATTGATGTTGCTACTGAAGCCCCAACTGTGCCGGCATCAAAACCGCGCAAAAAGTAACTTTTTACAAAACGGACTAATTCTCAATTGGGGTGGGGAAGAGGGTAAGGATGCTAATACCTCATAGCGTGCATAGGTCCTATTTTTCTTTTAAGGCACCAAGCTTAAGAATAGATACTCAAAGAAAATAATGAGATGGACGATTCCTTGCAACATGGTAGTCCTACCAATGGCTAAAGTGAGCGCCCCAATAAAGAAGGACAGGTACATCAGTACCATATTGAGCTCACTAATTCCTAGGCTCAGTGGTAAATTAAAAAAGATGGCAATGGCGGCCACCGTTGGGATGGTTAGTCCAATACTCGCTAGCGCTGAACCTAGCGCCAAGTTCAAACTACTTTGTAGACGATTGGCTCTGGCTGCTCGCACGGCCGCATAGCCCTCAGGCATCAATACTAAGAGCGCAATGGCAATGCCCACAATCGTCTTAGGTGCTCCAGCAGCATTGACGCCTGCTTCAATGACTGGGCTCAGTAACTCTGCTAATCCCACTACCGTTATCAAGGAAAGTAGCAACAAAAAGCAGCTGGTTCCAGTTTTGAGATTGCTCGGCTTTTCTGCATGGGTATGAATATTGGTTTTTTGCTCTTTAGATTTAGGTAAGTAATAGTCACGGTGACTAATGGTTTGGAAGAATAAAAAGGCAATATACAAAACGAATGAAGCAATACCGGCAAAGGCTAATTGACTCTTGGTGAAGTCTGGCCCTGGAGTGCTAATGGTCACAATCGGCATGACCAGAATGAAGGTCGCCAATGCAGTCAGCACTGCCAATGCAGAATTAGTCCCCTCATTGCGAAAAGTCATTTCATGATGCTTAAAGCCGCCCATAAAAATACATAGGCCAATGACACCATTGACCACAATCATGACTGTTGCAAAGACGGCATCGCGCGCAATAAATTCTGAGCCCTCATGGCCAGAGAGCATCATGGCGATGACGAGGGAGACTTCAATAATGGTGACGCTAATCGATAACACTAAAGTGCCAAAAGGTTCACCCGTTTTATGCGCAATGACCTCTGCATGATGAACGGCCGAGAGAACCGCCCCAATCAAAATGGCTGCGAGTATGGCAATAAACCAAGAGTGGGTAAGTAAGTTGGCCATAGTTTGATGATCGATAAAGGTGACTGTGAATATTGCTAATAATAGGTAATATAGAGTAAATCCATATTAAGGTGCTAGTAGAGTATGAAAGCAATGATTCTGTTTGGTCATGGTGCACGAGATGCCCGCTGGCGTGAGCCTTTTGATCGCTTGGCCGCCCTATGGAAAGCCCAGCATGCAGACACTTTGGTTCAATTGGCCTTCCTGGAGATGATGGATCCCAGCTTAGAGACTGCGGTTGCCAGTCTTGCGAGTGCAGGCGCCTCTGACATTGTTGTAGTGCCGGTCTTTTTTGGACAAGGCGGCCATCTACGCAATGACTTTCCTGTGCTACTCAATTGCTGCCAGGAAAAGTTCCCCAGTGTGAAATTAAGTGCGACGCTTGCGGTTGGCGAGGATGAGGGTGTTTTGCAGGCTATCGTTGATTTTGGCGTGCGTGCGCTTTAGTTTATTCAGATATCCGTAATTGAGAGGTCAATATTTTTGATTTAAAGATGTCCCACTAATCTGCGCTACCTTGTGGCCTTTTAGCCAATCCTTTAATGCCAAATCAATCCGAGTTTGCCAGCCTCTGCCAGAAGCCTTGAAAGTCTCTATCACTTCGGGTGATAGGCGGATGGTAGTAGATACCTTGGTAGCCTCTAGAGCTGGACGTCCCACAAGCCTCTTATTATTTTCTTTCATAAACCCAGCTTACGCAGCTTTAATCATGGCCGCTGGCAACATGCCATGGGCTTTAGCCTCAAGGATCACTATTTCTACTGCTGAGCCATCGTCGGCATAGCTAATATGCGTATTCCAGTCTTGGGAAACTTCTTTAGTAATCGGTTTGTCAGAGAGATGAAGAACCAATGTGTCATCTTCATCAAAGTAAGTGGTGTTCATGACTTATTCCTCTATAGAAAAATGATGCATTACTGTTTTAATGATTACAGAATCCTCAAGAACAAGAACGGCACAAATCAAGTTATCGGTACGATCAGGGTAATGCTTAAAAACCCAAAGATGGGATTCATCGCTGTATTTGGTCGTTCCTGTATCAACAATATCCAGCAACATTACTTCGGTGATATTGCGCTCAATCATGCGAAGACTAGCATGTCGCGTAATGATGATGGGGCGGTTAAATCTTTTACTATCCATGCTAATTATTGTAACAACAATAATTAGAAAATCAACCACGATTAGTCAACTTAAACTAGCATTATTTACAGCGCAGAATAGAGCTCTAGAGAGAGTAGCCCATAGCGGTCCTCATATCCCCAAGGAACCGATACGCAGGTGGTTTGACGCAGACTTGAAAATTTAATAAAAGTAATGGACTGGAGTAAGCATGAACATTAAAGATATTCGACTATCAGATGATTCAGACTTAGCTGGATCATATGCAGCAATGCAAAGAGCTGGTCAATCAGCAATTGATTTAGCCATTCAAACTAATACTGCAATTGTTGTTGAGCAAGATGGAAAAATTGTTCGCATTCCCGCTGCAGAACTTATTAAGCAACGTCACACTAAAATTACTTCTTAAAATTCACCCAAAGCGTTTTCGATCATCTTCATCATCACTACTGGCGATGAGCAAATGATCCCCTACTATTTTCTCTGCTAGTGCCTCACCAATCATGATGAGTGCTGGCGACGCACTGTCAAACCATTGATCTGCTTTTCCGTTAGCGAGCTCACCTAAATTACTAGACCAATGACGCTCTCTTGGAGTGCTCACTGCTTCTAAGATATGTACGGGAGTGGTGCTGGTGTGATTTGGGCTAGTTTCAATCAACTGCGTCGCAATTTGACGCGCATCTTTACGACCCATGTAATACACCAAGGTATCTGCACTTGGGTTTGGAAGTGGCTGATTAGCATTGCCATCTGGATTTTCTGTAGCTTGTGCCAAAGTAATAAAGGCCACGCTTCTAGAGACGCCTCGCAGTGTTAAGGATTGCTGCAGGCTTGCTGCGCCGGCTAGTGCAGCGGTGATGCCTGGAATCACTTCAACAGCAATACCTGCATTCTTTAGGGCTTGTAATTCTTCATCAGCTCTTCCAAAAAGCATGGGGTCACCACCCTTTAATCTGACTACAGTTGGGTATTGTTTTGCTGCATCAACCAAGCGCTTATTAATAAAGTGCTGGGCTGAAGACAATTTACCGCAGCGTTTACCAACAGCTACTTTGATCGCTTGCGGACAAAGATCAAGCATCTCAGGCTCTATGAGCGCATCGTGAAACACAATATCCGCTTGGGCCAACAGTTTCGCGCCGCGAACAGTAATGAGGTCGGCAGCGCCAGGGCCGGCGCCAACCAAATAAACTTTTCCGAGGGCATTGTTGTTCATGAGATTGTGATGAGCTGTACTTAGGCTTCTAGCAAGGTTCTTTTGCCACGCCAGCTATTCTGAGTGCTTACTGAGAATAGATTGAATTGCTGAAGGCCTACTGTTAGGTCTTGGTCTGGACGCAATTCAAAAGCGTCAAAGCCAACACGGGCACCCTGGAGCAATTGGTCAATTAATACATCGCCAATCGCGCGCACTTCGTTTTGCCAATTGAAACGCTGACGCAATAAGGCGGCGGTACTAAAACTTCTACCATCTCTAAAAATCGGGAAGTGCGCTGCCACTACTGGCCATATTTTTTTGCCTGCTTCAATGATTTCAGCATGTTTCAAGATGTCATCATCGGTAGCGAACCACACGCCAATTTCACCTTTGTTGGCGCGCTCAATAATATCGGCATTCTGATGATGGCCGCTGCAATGACTGCGCCACCAATGAAACGGCACTAGTACCTTATTGAGACCATGCTTTAAATCAGGGGTATTGAATGGTGCGCCTTCATCACCTTCACCATCCCATACTTGCCACTCATTGGCTACGAGGCTAGCTTGCCCATCTTGAGGGAATCGAATAATGTGCTTGTTCATCATTAGCTTGCAGCACTTTCTTTTTGATCGACCGCTTTATCTTTTTTCTTAGCGTTTTTATAAGCTGCTTCTTTGAAAGGTGTCACACCAATTCTGCGATACGCATCGATGAAGGATTCATCATCCGTGCGTTGCGTTACATAGGTATTGATGACATTGGTGATCACATCCGGAATTTCATCGGCATAGAAAGAAGGCCCAATGACTTTGCCAATAGCGGCATCATTGCCTTGCTCGCCACCCAGGGTAATTTGATACCACTCTTCACCATCCTTATCGACACCCAGCACGCCAATATTGCCAACGTGATGGTGACCACAAGAGTTAATGCAGCCGGAAATATTTAAACTGATATCACCCAGATCAAATAAGTAATCTAAGTTATCAAAGCGTTCCTGAATCGCTTTGGCGATCGGTAAAGACTTTGCATTGGCTAAAGAGCAGAAGTCACCACCAGGGCAAGCGATGATGTCGGTGAGTAAGCCAATGTTCGGCAGGGCTACATGTTGTTGCTTGGCGGCCTGCCAGAGCTCTAATAGCTTGGATTGCTCAACATCAGCTAGTACCAAGTTTTGCTCATGAGTAACCCGCAATTCACCAAAACTGTATTGATCAGACAAATCAGCAATGGCGTTCATTTGCGCAACAGTCGCATCGCCTGGTGCAACCGTGCCGTGCGGCTTTAGAGATAGGATGACACTAGCGTAGCCTGCTACTTGATGCGGTTTAACATTGCGCTCAAGCCAACGAGCAAAGGCGGAGCGCTCGGTTTCTGGAGCGCCCGCAACGATTTGTTGTTCGCTTAACGCACTCAGTTGCTGATAGGCGGGCTTCGTAAAGTGCTTAGCAACCCGATCCCACTCAGCCTGGGTGAAGTTGTCATCTCCATTTTTAATATGGGTCCATTCACCTTCAACTTGGCGCGCAAACTCTTCTGGTCCTAAGGCTTTTACCAAAATCTTGATGCGAGCTTTGTAGAGGTTATCTCTTCGACCAAAGCGGTTGTATACACGCAGCAGCGCTGTTAGGTAGCTAGGCAGTACTTGCCAAGGCACATCTTGTTTAATCAGTGAACCGAGGATTGGTGTGCGACCCATCCCGCCACCGGCGTAGATGTCTGCAATGAGTTCGCCAGCTGCATTCTTCTTAAGTTCAATACCCACGTCATGACAGAGCAGTACAGTGCGATCTTCTTTAGCGCCATTGATCGCAAACTTAAACTTGCGCGGTAAGTGTGCGAATTCTGGATGCAAGGTTGACCATTGACGCAGTAATTCGCAAACAGGGCGAGGATCAATATATTCATCACCAGCAACACCCGCAAAGGCATCACTCGTAATGTTGCGAATACAGTTGCCAGAAGTTTGAATGGCGTGCATCTCTACCTTAGCAAGTTCAGCCAAGATGTCGGGAGTTTGATCTAACTCAATCCAGTTAAATTGAATGTTTTGGCGTGTTGTGAAGTGACCATAACCACGGTCGTATTTCTCAGCAATGAGGGCTAAGGTACGCAATTGCTTTGCACTTAATAGACCATAAGGAATGGCAACGCGCAGCATATAAGCATGGCGTTGGTGATACAAACCATTTTGCAAACGCAGAGGGCGGAACTCTTCCTCGGCTAAGGTGCCGTTGATGCGTCTAGCTACCTGGTCTCTAAATTGGGCAACCCGTTGATCTACAAGGGTTTGGTCAATAGCGTCATATTTATACATAGCCGATGATTGTCGTAGATTTGGGATATAACTTCAAATACTCAAAAGTGCATCTGATATACCCATTTGGATATAAAGGGAGGGCTTTAGGCAGAAACCTGAAATTCTGTTTAAATACAAGGAGATACCTAAATTTACGTTTTTGGTATCAAGCAAAAACATAAGAAAATGGAGACAAAATGAACGTATTAAAGGCTGTCAGCCTCTTGGCGACACTATTCGCTAGCACCGCTCTATACGCAGCACAAGCCACATCACCCTTACCGGCAGCTCAAGGTAAGGGGTTTACACAAGAAGGCATTGCCAAAATCGATGGATTCTTTGCGGATCAAATTGCGACAAACCAGACTCCAGGCGCTGTGCTGGCAGTGGCAAAAAATGGCAAGTTGGTGATTTATAAATCCTATGGCTATTTAGATAAGGCAAGCAATAAGCCGATGACTAAAGATGCTATTTTCAATTTAGCTTCAATGACCAAAGTGATGGCTGCAGTTGGTGGCCTCACGTTTTATGAGGAGGGCAAGCTGCCGCTCAATGCACCCATCTCCAATTGGTTCCCACAATTTAAAGATACCAAAGTAGGTCAGGTGGATGCCGATGGTAAGTTAACGTCCGTACCCGCAAAAAATCCCATTACTGTTCAAGATTTAATGCGCCATACCAATGGCCTCACATATGGCGGACGAGGTGCCACTCCAGTGCATAAGTTATTTCCAGCGGGCTCTGCCCCTGCAGCCTTGGAGTACAGCGGTGATCAATTCATTAACAAACTAGCCAGTACTCCATTGCTGTATGAGCCAGGCACAGTCTGGGATTATGGTTTCGGTATTGATGTGCTCGGTTTGATTGAAGAAAAAATTGCGGGCAAACCGCTCGGTAGTGTTTTGCAAGAGCGCGTCTGGAGCAAAGTAGGTATGCCTGATACGACCTTTCAGGTGGCAGATAAAGACCGTGCGCGTTTAGCCCAACCTTTACCAGTCGATCCGTTGACTGGCAAACCCCAGAAACTAGATATCCTCACTGAAAAGGTGAAATTTGATTGCGGCGGTTCTTGCGCTTTTTCAACAGCGGGAGACTACGTTCGATTTGGGCAAATGTTATTGAATGGCGGCAGTCTTGATGGCAAGCGTGTTTTGGGTCCGCAGACAGTGGCTTTCATGACATCGAATCATTTGAATAAAGACATTAAAAATATGGTGGGCGGCACAGAACCAGGACGAGTCGGTTATGGCTTTGGTTTGGGTGTTGCGGTCCGCATGGAGCGCGGCCTATCTGCGATCAATGGCAATGTCGGTGACTATACTTGGAATGGCGCTAATGGCACCATCTTTTGGGTTGATCCACAAGAGCAAATGGTTGTCGTCATGATGTCAGTTGCACCAGGAGAAATTCGGAAGGTACATCGCGAGAAATTAAATGCACTCGTTTATGGAGCGCTTGAGAAATAATTACTTCGTTGGTATCGCAAAAAATATGATCATCAACGCCGGACAAGAAATAACAGAGTCATGAAGCAATGGATGGATGGGAGGGATTTTGACCCTATCTTTGAAGAGCGCCACAAGCATGAGGCTAATTATTCTTGGTGGTAGGGGCGGACTTTCTGTAATATTTTTCCAATAAAACCCGATT
>Ga0364908_10032_pt3 | contig 16075 bp, 14 predicted proteins | sample ExccelJu500002D4_2_FD_206965 | JGI IMG/M metagenome (GOLD analysis project Ga0364908, IMG submission 206965) | Enriched cells from Trout Bog Lake Hypolimnion, Wisconsin, USA - BchlTB.July02.5000.02.D4 | ecosystem: Environmental > Aquatic > Freshwater > Lake > Hypolimnion/Profundal zone | place...
TCTTTACTCCAACATCGTCTACTTGATCGATTTTCTCATCTGTTTTTGTTGCAATAATAGAAAAAGAATTGTCTTCAATTGATTGATTTAATTTATTATTTTCTATTTTCATACATAAATATAATTAATCCTACAAACTTAATTATACTTTAAAAATAAAATAATATCAAATTATTAATTTAATGTTGATTTATGCTTATTAATAACGGAGTGGACATACTAAACATTATATAATAATTGTTTAATAACCTTTTGAACTTCATGTAGCGGCCCCTATCCCGGCCCCTATCATCATTTACGGATTCTTTAAAATAAAAAGTTAAAATAACAAATTAAAGCCTTAGATACTTTTAGGATATCATCAAGTTGGGTTAATTCTTGCAATTTGGGGATGTCAATTTTTTCGGAAAAGCCCACACATCAAAATATCCGTGTTTTCGACTGCTTTTAATCGCTGTTTCTAGGTTTAACAGTTGAAAGCTTCTCTTGCTGAGCTGATTTGACACTCTATCTTAAAATAATGATTGCCTAGTCTAGAGCAAATTAGTATATGTATTTAAAATACATATTATGGATAAATACACCTTTTACACCTTACAAATCAGCAAAGAGGTAGAAATGTTATCTAATCAGAAAATAGGTGATATAAGTCATGTCACCACAATTATTCTTGCAGGTGGAAATGGTTAAAGGAAAAATTGGCCAGCGGCAATTTCTTGGTTCGATGGGGATTTATGTGTTCAAACGAAAAGCATTATTAGACTTGTTGAAATGTGATTCTCGAGAAGATTTTGGCAAACATCTGATTCCAACAAAAGTAAGTCAAGGGAAAGTTGTTGCTTATCCTCACAATAGTTATTGGGAAGACATTGGGACAATTGAATCATTTTTCAAAGCCAACATTGCTTTGACTGCATCTAACTCTGATTTCAATTGTTGTGAAGAAAAAAGACATATTTTCTTTAGGCAGCATTACTTATCACCTCCCAAGATCATTAACTCAACGATCATGAATGCCATTATCTGCGATGGATCTTTGGTGGAAGCTGCTGAAGTTACAAATAGCATCATTGGACTGCGTTCGATTGTTAAGCAAGGCTCCATTATTAGGAATAGCTATGTTATAGGCAATGATTTCTATACTTCTCCTACTCAATCAGACAGGACTTCAAATGATCCTTTAATTGGAGAAAACTGTACCATCGATCATGCTATCATTGATAAAAATGTGCACATAGGAAAGAACGTGCAGTTGATAAATAAAGATAAGTTGATGAACTACAACAGCGAGAATGTTTGCATTCGGGATGGAGTTATCGTTGTCCCTCGCGGAGCTCATCTACCGGAGGGATTTATTTTGTAATATATTGCAAATACTCAGTACATTGCAAGCTCATGCCAACCTTCGGGTGCTGAAGAAGATTCTCGTTTTAGAGCTTTTTCACGAGCAGCAGAACGAATTTTGGATATAGGTTGATGACTCTGCCCTTTTTTATATGCCGATTCTGCACTCTAATGTCAATGTCAAGCCTGACACCAATTATGACACCAATTACGGGCAGGAAAAATAAGTTATTATAAGTTATTATGCAATAAGTCTATTCTTGCTTCCACGTTAATATATAGAAAGGCACAAGTTCAACTGGGAAATATGACATTTTAGCTTTGCGAAGTCCTTCAATTCCTAGATCTTCTTCACGATTGATGAATTCATCCCCTTCTTTGCGAATCCCTTTTGCAGTTTCACGATTAATCAGCTGATATAGTCCCTTGTACTTCTTTTCGGCCTTTTCGAAATGCACAACTGTTGTGTTTGGATTAAGTTTGTCGTAGATGGAAAATGCTGCGGGATTACCATCAATAATGATCATATATCCTTTTTGATTTAGCTGGGTGAAATTAGATAAAATAACATCTAGAGCTTTAAGTTCATTTTCAAGGTCCACAGTAATTTCCGATTGTTTCTTAGCAGCTAGATCGGCTAAAATTTTTGGACAATGCGGTCGACACTTTTCTGTCAAAGGTTGCAACGACCACTGGTATAATTTTTCAGCCTGAGAAATCAAATTTCTTTTTCTTTCATACCGTCTTCCAGCAAGGTTCGCCAAGTCATCTACTCTATAAATATAGTTGGCCATATTGCGCTCTTGTTGCACTTCAAAATTGGAGCAAAACTCATGAAATTGTTCTATGAATTGATCTGATACACCTAAAATCTTGATTGGATAGTCACTTAAAGATATCGCTTTTAAGAGTGCCTGCTGATCATCAATAGAAAGATTTCCGATGGGTTGCAATAGATGTCTTTGCTTAGGAATGCCAACATGAGTTGAAATTAAAAGGGTGTCCTCTCCGAGACAAGTCCATGAATAGGAATAAACTGCATTCCATGCTAAAAGGCTTGCAAATGTATATTCGGAAAGCTTTTGAGGATATTTCTGAAGGAATTCTTCAAATTTTTCTTGGTGATCTATTTTCAATGGTATGAAATCAAGTCCTAAAAATTTGATCATATTCAAGGTAATAACTCCTTGTGCAATAGCATAGGGGTATGATTTTCTAGGACTCGAAATCCAAACTTCTCATAGAAGGACGAAGTATTGGGTTCAGCCACAAGGCCAATCCATTCCAACTCTTTCTCTATGCAAAAAAGGACTAAGCGCCGCATGAGCTCTTCTCCAATATGGAGGCCGCGATACTCTTTCTTGACTATAACATCTTGAATATAACCATCACTGACACCATCTGAAATGACACGACCCATTCCAACAAGCTTTCCATCGCAAGTTGCAGTCATAAAGCAAAAGCTGCCTTGAATCATTGCGTCAATGACTTGTTTCGATTTTATACTTTCTCGCCACCATCCGGCTTCTTTATACAGATTAATGACATCTTCGATTGGAACTATTTTTATAATTTCAAATTTAATATGATCTAAATCCATCCCTTAAGACTCTCCTCTGTAATCACTTAGTTCAGGATGGATATACAGAGCTTCGTCGGGGTATCGAGCTGTTAAGCCTAAAACGATACATCCATAAAGCATTAACAGCTCCACTATTAATTTCAGCAATCATGGGCAAGACAGATAAGAAAATAGACAGCCTCCTGGCTCCCTTTGGGAAATCTAAAGGTTTTGGAAATTATTAACCATAAAATAAATGTGTTGACAGCAAAAAAGGGGCGGGTCTGCGATCTGCGATTTTCTTGCTTAGATAGAATCGCAGATCGCCGACCCGGCCCCTTTCACTAACAAAATTAAAAAAATAATTTGATGTTAATTAAAAACAATAGTACAATTAATACTATTAAACAATATGAATATAACTATTAGGTAATATATTATGAATATAATTAATAGGTAATATATGAACGCGCAAATTAATGAATTAGTTTCTTTTTCGCAAAAGGGTGATAATCGCTCTCAAAAAAACACTAATAAAGAAAAAACAAGTTTTTTAGGTTGGTTCGCTCTGCATTTTCATTCTTTCAAAATACAGCCTGAAGTTCCTGAAACATTTTTTGAGTCCAATACAAAATTGGCTCATAAGATTATGAAGTATGTACATAACACAGTGAGTGTGGTTAGAAGCAATGAACCTGCAACGTTTTTAGATTTTAAAAAGAGCGCTGATGTTTCTAGAGTGCGTGAAATAACGAAAATCACTCTTCAAAACGGGGTTGACAATCCTTTTGAACAAATGCAAGTGCGTTCAAGATTGGCCTCTGAGGCTCATGCAGGTAATTGTGCTGAAATGGCTGACATAGGTCTTGCCTACTGCTTGAGTAAAGGCATCTATGACCGACTCATTGATGAGGTCACTATCAAAAATGGAGATCATGACTTTTTAGTTATCGGAAGAGATCCTGAAAGCGATCTTCACGACTACAGGACTTGGGGCAGGGATGCAGTTGTATGTGATATTTGGGCGAAAAAAATATATCCAGTCTCAGCGATAGAAGAAAACTTGTACGATCTCGAGTTTAGCAGATACAGCTTTACATTTCATCTTCGAAAATTTAATCCTAAATCCCAAACACTTAGAATACCGGCTTCAAACATGATGACATGCAAAGATTTTGAAAAAAAAATAAGAAGACACGAACCTAGTCAAGGATACCCCCGATCTCATTTGGGTATCGAACCGGAAGACCTGAAGCTTGAAATTGGTCAGGCACTTCACAACCTTTACTCTGCCTCCTCGATAGAAGAAAAGCGAGAAGTTGCGAAAAATCTAATCTCTCGTCCATGGGTCAATTCATTAAGAAAAAAGCCTTGGAAGAAATTCCTGCTTCAACCAGAGCGAATGGCAAGTGTTGTTGTCAGTCAGATGAATAGTTTTTTGCAACAGCAAAATGAATAATCATAATGATTCCTTTTTTTTATTAATTTTCTGTGAGAAACATTTAAACTTTGCCACCGCTTTTGACTAATTGATCCCAATAAGCTTTCATCGGCGTGGAAAGGAATTTTTTGACTTGTTCGTACTTGAACTTTCGCTTGGGATATTCGGTATCAATGCAAGCAAATTTTCCACTTTTAGTATAGGGAATATTCCACACGAGAGAGCAAGAGGAGAAACCATGGCTTAAGATGCAAAATAGCTCATCAAGATGTTTTGTGGTAATTTTATTTTTCCAAGCTTCTTCCGATTCATCAGGACTTACGAGTTTCATGTCTGTGACTATAAGTATGACGGGTTCTAGTTTTCTTGTTGGAAGTGCTTTTGGTGGGACAGGAAGGGGATAAATCCATTTATCCGGAACTGTAAAGTACTTAAGTTTTTTCTTTTTAATTAGATTCCGAACATTTGCAGCACCCTCGCAGCGATTAACGAGGCATTGCCAGCCAGGAATCCCCTCCCTTCTGCGAGTTTCATTATCTAGATAAACTTTTACCAAGTAGCCAGACAAAAGGGGATGGCGCGCAACGCAGATAAAGCTCGTATCTTGAGCAAATAGAGTAATAAATCCGGCATTCGAAAAAGTCTGTTCATTTTCAATGGCTCTTGATTGAGAAAAAATGTTCTCCAAAATTGCAACTAGCGAATGATTCAAGGGTAAGCAGAAAGGTTTCATTATTTTTTGCATTTTTTTATCGATATATGGATTTCCATCAAAATTCGGATATGAATAAAAATGGTTGAAGGTTATATTCCAATCTGAATTGTCAGCATTTTCGTCTGAAAGAATTGCTTTTTGAAGACGCTCCCAAAGAGTTTTTAATTGTTTTTCGGAGGCCTGTAATATCTCTATTTCATTGTTAGCTATAGCCTGATAGTAAACAGACTGAACCTTTTCAAGCTCTTCCCGAATTGAAGGTTCACTACTAGCGGCCTCCCATAGAGAAGCGATATTATCTTCGTCGAAAACAATCGAATCTATTGCAAAAGAATTATCTATTGCAGAAGAATTAAAATATTGCTGTTCAATGTAATAACGTAATGAAGAAAGAGCATAGAATGCCCTTTCTCTTGAATCTTCATCATTGGCTAAAATTTCAGATATTCTTAAGAATAGAGAAAACGTAAAAATTAAAGAGAAGATAATATTTTTATTCATAACTGACCTCTTGTAGAGTTAGGAGCTGCCTTACTTGATAGTCAAGCTTATCAGAATTCGAATATTTTATTGTATTTTAAAATTGACTCACTTGGCGATCTTATCTACCAACCGCGCAATCACTCAGAGATACTCTTGTCAATAATTATGTGCTTTCCTGAAGAAGAGGACTTAACTTGAGCTAAAGAATAAAGTGGAGATGATTTTGCATAAAGCAAAATCCATGAATAAGAAAACCATGTTTCCGTTGTCCGAGATTCAGCAACGGACACTAGTTGTGCACAGACCCAAGGATGTCGTTGTGATGCCGATCAACTAATTTTCTTATATCTTTTGTATCAAGTTTTTGATAAAAGAATTGACACATCCTGCATAACCCCTTATTTTCGAGAACGGGCACGCACATGGTCATGAAAAGGGGTTATGCAAGATGTCTAATGACATGGAGCAAAATATTAGAAACATCAAAGAGAAAAAAGCGATGCGTCATTTGTTGGGAGATTCTTCTTCCTGTTCAGCAGATGACAAACTCAGTGAGCTGGCCAAAACAATCCTGAAAATAAACCTTGAAAAATTAAAAGAAAATGAAGCTATTGTACGAGCAGCCCTCAACTCTGAAGCAATTCATAATATGCGAGTGGCAATTAGAAGGCTTCGAGCTGCAATTAAGACTTTTAAAAGGATACTTCCAACCAAAGCCAAAAAAATTCGAGAAAAGCTCCAAAAATTGAGTCGTATACTTGGAAAAAAACGAGATCTTGATGTTTTCACTGAATTCATTCTCCATATTGTTAATGCCAAGTCAATTTCTTTTCAAAAATTGGCACGACAACATGATCAAGCTCAGAAACAAATTCTTTCGATTCTCAAATCAAAATATTATGTGAACTTGATTGAATCCCTTGAACAGTTAAAAACTGTAACAACCAAACAAAATATTCTCAAAGTATCAAGAAATCGGATTCTGAAGGAGCTCAATAATGTTTTAGAGATATCCTCTTTCATTGATTCAAAAGTCGATGATAAAACTCTTCACAAACTTCGTATCTCCATAAAAAAATTAAGGTATATCTGTGAATTTTTCGAACCTATATTCAGCAAATATATTTGTTCTTTAGGTTCACTTATTGAGAAAACCAAAAAAATTCAGGATATCCTTGGAGATCATCAAGATGCAATTACGGGAATTTCCATGTTAATTCGTTATAAAAGTAAGTTTTCTTTAGAAGAATTTTTACTGATCAAAAAAAAATATGAACTAAAAAAAAAGAAAACTCTCAAGTCATTTTTAAAAATTTGGAAGGATTATTGGATAGGGATTGAATTCCGCCAATCCATCGTCGTTGCCCCATAGAAGTAATCCTATATTAGATCTAGATAAAAATAATTGGCCATATGAATGAAAACCCCTGTTAGTACACTTTCATCAAGAATAGGTTTAAACCTAGATACGGCGATTAAAAACAGCCGCTAACACTGATCTTTTGGTGTGGATGGCTTTTCCGGAAAAATTTGCCTCACCAATTGGGTGATGTCAAATTTTTTCGGAAAAGCCCCCACATCAAAATATCAGTGTTTTCGGCTGCTTTTAATCGCCGTATCTAGATTAAAGGAGGAAAATGAAAATCATTTCAAAAGATTTCCGTGTATCACCCGGAGAAAAGGTCAAACTCAAAGAGTTGCCGACGATTGTGAAGCCCTTTTACAAGTCCAAGAAGCGATATCAAAAACTCCTTCGAGAACACATTGAGGAGTTGAGTTCGTTGCAAAACATTCTTTATGCGTCCAACCACTATGCCGTGCTGTTGATTTTTCAAGGGATGGACGCTGCCGGCAAAGACGGCGTTATCCGACACGTTATGTCCGGAATTAATCCGCAAGGCTGTGAGGTTTTCAGTTTCAAACAGCCTAGCGACGAGGAACTGAAGCACGATTTTCTTTGGCGCACGACCTGTCGTCTGCCGGAACGAGGTCGGATCGGCATTTTCAATCGTTCCTACTATGAAGAAGTGCTTATCGTTCGCGTGCATCCAGAGATTCTCCTGCGGCAGGGATTTTCGAAAGAATTGTGTGATGATAAGGACATTTGGAAGAAGCGCTATCGTTCCATCGTGGATTTGGAGGAGCATCTCTATAGTAATGGCACTCGGATCATCAAGTTTTTTCTCAACATTTCATATGAAGAACAACGAAGGCGATTTCTTGAGCGTATCGACGATCGGAACAAAAACTGGAAACTCAGTCTTTACGACAATAACGAGAGGAAATACTGGCCGGACTACATGAAGGCTTATGAGGATTGTCTGATAGCGACAAGCACTCATCACGTGCCCTGGTATGTTATTCCAGCCGACGATAAGGTGAATGCTCGTTTGATTGTTTCCCAAATTATTCTTGATGAATTCAATGAACTTAAGCTGACCTATCCTAAGATCAATTCGACGCGAAGGCAGGAATTAAAAACTATACGCAAACAGCTTCGTCAGTAAAACTATATTTATTCTAGATTCAAAGTTTATTAACAATTTCCTGATATAATGCATGCGCCAAACCATCTACTAAGCCAATTTTAGGCACATAGATTTTTTCAATATCGGCCCATCGCATTAAATTAATATAGATTTGCAACGCAGGGACAATTACATCAGCGCGATCTTCACGGAATTTATATAGATGTATTCGTTCTTCTACAGAAATAGCACTAAAATCTTCATAATATTTTTTTAGAAGATCCAATGACAAGGGCTTTCCCTCTTTTATTTTACTAAGTGAAAATATTTTATTAATATTCCCTCCTGAACCAATGGCGACCAATGGCAATTTACATTTAACATTAGCCTTTAGTTCAGCTTTTAAATTATCCCAATGAGACTTTGAGACTAAATTTTTTAGTATTCGAATTGTGCCAATGTCAATGGATTTTTTATAAATTAATCTCCCATTAACATAAAATATTAAGTCGGTACTGCCACCACCTACATTGACATAAAGATAACCATGTTCTCTATCCATATTTTCAGCTATATGATTCTCATGAACTAAGACAGCTTCTTCATCTCCACTAATGATGTTGATTTTTATTCCGGTTTGGCTTTCCACTGTTTTAATAATTTCATTGCTATTGTGTGCATCCCGCATTGCACTGGTAGCACAAGCCTTTAAATGCTTAATGTCATAGTAATTAAGTAAACTCTGAAACACTTGCATAGCAGTTACAATCTTCTGCTTTTTTAATTGACTAATTTCGCCATTTTCAAAAACGTCAAAACCCAAACGTAAGGGAAGTCTCACAAAGTTCACTTTATTAAACTCAGCCACTCTATGTTTATTAACCACTACGTCTACAATCAATAAACGAGCAGCATTACTTCCTATATCAATGGCAGCTATTTTCATTATATAATTTTAACCTTTTTGCGTTTTAAATAATGATAGATTGCTAGTTGAGAGCGAACTTTTTTTTCTGTTGAAGAGACATATTGATTTGAAAGTTCCCTATCTAACAAACGGGCTTTGACATTATCGCTCAGTTTGATTTTAAGTATATGCTTTAGTTCATCTTTTATGGCTTTATCCTTGATCAAGACTGCGACTTCAATGCGATGATCCAAGTTTCGTATCATCCAATCAGCAGAAGAAATATATATTTCTTCATCACCGTCATTATGAAACAACCAAATTCGACTATGCTCTAAATATTCATCGACAATACTTATAGCAGTCATAGGTTGTTTAAATTCTTTTTGATCAATCGCCGCGCAAAAAATACCACGTACTATTAATTTAATGTGCACTCCAGCTGCAGCAGCTTTATAAAGTTTTTTTATTAACTTTTTATCACTTAGCGAATTGACATTAATAATGATTTTTGATGGTTTACCGGCTTTAGCTAATTTAACTTCACGATTGATCATTGTAGATAATGCTTCGCGCATATTCAATGGACTTAATAGTAGGGTTTTACACAAACCTAGTTGCTGCTTCCAATTAGTTTCAGGGTTTTCTAAGACCTTAAAAATACGATTAATATCACACATGATATCAGGATTACTCGTCAGTAAAAAATGGTCGGTATAGCTTAATGCAGTTTTTTCATTTATGTTGCCGGTGCCAATAAAACCATATTGATCAATCCGATTGCCTACTTGTTTTTTTATTACACAAATTTTTGCATGCACTTTCATATTAGAAATACCTACAAAAACTTTCACACCTTCTTCTTCGAGTTTGATTTTCCATTTCAAATTTGCTTCCTCATCAAAGCATGCACGCAATTCCAAAACTACATGAACTTGTTTGCCATTACGCACGGCATTGATTAACGCATTACAAATTTTTGAATTAGGCGCCAAACGATAGATGGTGATTTTGATGCTTTTTACATCAGGATCCATAGCTGCTTCACGCAACAAATCAATGACCGAATTAAAAGAATGATAGGGAAAATGCAATAAGACATCTTGCCGCATAATCACATCATAAATACACATTGATTTTGCCAGAGCAAAATGTTGAAATGGTCGTGGTGGCGTCTGGCAGTGAGGGAGTATTGCAGGGAACTCCATAAAATCACGAAAATTACGGATATAGCCCCCAGGAACAATGCTATCCCTATGAGAAAGATTGAGCTTACGTATTAATGACTCCAATAATTCCGCATTCATCCTTTTATCATATAGAAATTGGATGGCTTGTGCTTTTCGCCGATTTTTCACACCTTTTTCAATTTTTTGGATAAAAGTTGTGGAAATGCCATTGTCAATATCAATCTCTGCGTCTTTAGTAACTTTGAACATATGTGCTTCGAAACGAGTATAACCTAAATGTGAAAATATTCTGGGTAAGTTAAAATGAATCATATCTTCTAATAACATGATGTTTTGGAGACCTGGAGGGGATGGTAAGGAGACAAAACGACTATGATTTTTAGTAGGGATTTCAATGATAGCATATCTTTGATCGAGAGACCCATCGTTTTTCATCATCACTATTCCTAAAAAAATATTTTCATCTCCAAAGGAAGGAAGTTGTGACATATTATCGATAAATAACGGAATGATAGATGAACGAACTTCTTGATCAAAATAATTTCTAACAAAAACTTTTTGCTTGGCATTTAGGTGTTTGTCATCGACCAAAAAAACTTTTTCTTTTTTTAAATCACCGATGATTTTTTTCCAAATGCGAATGAATTCATCTTGCTGCTGTAGAACAATACTATGTATTTGATCGAGAATTTTTTGCAGTTTTTTTCCAAGATAATATTTATTTTTTTTGTTATTAAACTGAATCATTTTTTTCAACATAGCCACCCGAACTCGAAAAAATTCATCACGATTGTTAGAGTGAATGGCTAAAAAACGAATTCGCTGCTTTAAAGGCTGTGTGGGATCGCTAGCTTCCTGCAAAACACGAGCATTAAAACTCAGCCAACTAATTTCACTGGCAATTAAAAATTTCATAGATTTTGCAACATAAAACTATAAACTGATATTTTGTTGCTTGAAATTTGTCCCTTGATCATTTTTTTGACTTTTCTCGAATTATATGCTTGGGTTCCATTAGCCAAGCTAAGACGCATTGTCCAGGCTTTATTATCTCATCTATTTCAAGCATGAGCATGCCGCCTTTTTTAAGGTTCATTAACGAGCTTCTATTTTTTGAAAGGCAGTAGGAAGCGAAACCACTTAAGAATGGCTCATGGCCTACGATGGCGATTTTCTTAGAGTCTTTAAATTTATTTAAAAATTTGATGAGTTTGTCATAGGAAGAGCCTGGGCTAAGCAGGTCGGTGACCATCACTTCTTTAGTGTCGCCACAATATTCATTTACAATCTCTGCACTTTCTTTTGACCTTAACAAAGGGCTCGTCAAGACTTTATCAAAACATATTTTCAGTTCTTTCAAGCTTTTGGCAATATCTTTCATCTTTTCTATCCCTTTTTTCTTCAATGGTCGTTCATCATCCATTGTTTCATCTTCTAGACTTCTGCCAGCCAAGCCATGTCTTATCATATAAAGTTCTAACATAGTGCGCATCCTTTCAACAGTGTTTCAATTCCGGAGATTGCAAAATGAAAAAGATTAATTCAATAAAAAAGTGATTCTTTATGCCAACATCCCTAAGGTAGCTTTCCCCTTATCATCCCTAGAGTCTATTTCTATTTCAGATTGCGGTTATATGAATTCTCTAAATCTTTGCATAGCTTCGTCTCGATTAGTAGCAAAGCGAGATAAAACCAAATCTCTTGTCAACTACATATAATCATGCAACCCAAGATAAGCTCTGTGACTGCTCCACTGATACTCTTCCGGATAGTTAACTAAAAGCGCCTCAAGATTCCTTTTCATTGGGAAAAGACATACTCATTCAATGAAGAAAATCATTAATTGCGTTAAAAAATTCCTCAGGCTGTTCTACAAAAGGAAAATGGCCGCATTGATCAATTTTGATCAATTTAGATGAAGGTATAGCTGCTTTAAGATTTTCAGCTGTAACAAAAGGGATAGGATCGTCATCGCCATGGATAATCAGCGTAGGACATCGCAATGTACTCAAATGATCAGATATATCGTAAGGTTTTGTGAAATTTTTTTCTTTAAAGATATCCCATATTTTGAAGCCATTGAGAGCTGCTTTTTGGGATTTCCAAAGATTTAATTGGATTTAATAAAATACTTACAGCAATAAAGGAATAGAGTAACTTTCGTAGCATTTGGGACTCATGGTGAATTAGAATTGACAGCATGCTTATGCCTTCTGCTAGCCTGAAAATGTTCAATAACAGCAGGACCTTGATCTTTCATTAGGTCAAAAATTAAGCAATAGGATGCTGGAAGTTCAACAATTTTTAACTCAGGCATTCTTTTGATGGCAATATCAAGATTTTTTTGATCCCACTGCTCTGGAAATTCCTTGTTAATATCTATCCATAACTGAACAAGCTCTTTGGCTTTTGCAGTATGACCGAAATAAATCGTGCCACTCAGAAGTTCTTTAATATTTCTTTTCTTGTTGTCATAGTAGTGCACTGCAATATCGCAATCGATCTCGTCGAAAAGGATAGGAAAACTTCTCACAACTGCATCAGCATCAAGATAAACAATTGGCTGATCAGGATATTTATCAAGCATATCCTTTATAAAAACTGCTTTATATTGTGTGTTTTTTTGCCACGATCCCAGGTTAGGAACACCTTGAATATTGAATTCCAAATTAAATAATTCCAGAGATTCTTTGAGTTTCTGGATTTCATCTTCATAGGGTGTTTGTACTGTGTAAAAAGCGATATAAGTAGGATGGGCATGTGAATAGCTGCTATACCCTGTAAACGCAAGTAAAAATATAAGTATTTGATATATCAAGACAAAATCGCCTTTTTGTTTGGGTTTCCTTAAGTACCATTTTTTTTTGATTATAAGAAGAATATTTTACAACAAAGAGGTTTTTTAGACAATAACAGGCCTTATACGTTTCAAATTAGGAAATGAATACTAACTGATGGAGAAAATGATTCCTAAAATGGGACACATGCTTTTCAACCTCGACTTACATGTAAAATTGCATCTTTAAATTTTTCAAGTTTAAGCATAAAAATTTGCAAAAAGGCAATTGATTTTCTGTATTTTGTAATCGGAATCGTGTAATCTGAAGTTTTAATCATATAGGTGAAAGTATGAAAATTGGGTACCTTGGCGCCGGATCCTGGGGATTCTGCCTTGCGTCGCTTTTGGCATCCAAAGGTCATGAAGTGCTCTGTTGGACGACAAAACCGGAACTAGCCAAAAAGCTGAACGAAACGCGGGAACATCCTTTTTTGCCGAAACATCAGTCTTTAGGTCCAATGACCTTTACGACAGATCTTAATAAAACGCTTGAACATGCTGATCTAATCGTTGAATCGGTAACTTCATCCGGGTTGCGTCAAGTTTTTGAAAAAATCAAAGCGATCAAAATTCCCCATTGTCCCATTGTCATCACTTCAAAAGGGATTGAACAGAATTCGGGACTAATTCTACCCGACGTTGTTGTAGAAATTTTAGGGGAAGAGAGCCACTTACTCGTGGGAGCTCTAAGCGGACCGAGCTATGCCCAAGAAGTCATACGTGGGCTGCCCACTTCTGTCGTAGGCTCTGCCTACGACCAAAACATCATGATGCTGATCTGCGATACTTTTACAACGCCAACATTTCGCGTTTATCCCAATGGAGATATGAGAGGAGTCGCTTATGGAGGGGCTTTAAAAAATATTATCGCCATAGCCTGCGGGATTTCAGAAGGATTAGCATTAGGAGTCAGTTCAAAAGCAGCCTTGATGACTCGCGGCTTGCATGAAATCCGCAAATTAGCTGTCGCTCGCGGCTGTAAACAAGAGACACTTTACGGACTTTCGGGTATGGGAGATATCTGCCTCACCTGCAGTTCATTGATGAGCCGTAATTTCCGCTTTGGCTATTTAATAGCTCAAGGCCTTACCCCTGAAGAAGCACAGGTGAAGATTGAAATGGTCGTCGAGGGTGCTTATACCTGCATTTCTGCGCTCCAATTAAGCAAGCAGTTGAATATTCCTATGCCTATTACCGAGACAATTTACAAAATTATCTACGAAGGTATGCCCCCAATAGATGCCGTCCAAACTCTGATGCAAAGGACAATTAAAGAGGAGCACCTTTAAAGTTAAAACTGTTTCATTCCAATAACTAACAACGAAATTGGTAATATATGAAAGTCATTTCCTCCAAACAGATGACACACATCGAATCATTAGCTTATCGCGACGGCTCCTCTGAAGAAGACTTTATGGAAGAAGCCGGCAGCGGAGTCGCCCTCGTTGTCCATGATTATGTCGAAAAACATCAACTGGATAAACAAGTCGTTCTACTCTGCGGCAAAGGAAATAATGCAGGAGATGCCTATGTTTGCGGCATTCATTTGATTCATCTTGATTACGACGTCTTTGCCATCCAAGTCGTTCCCATCAGTGAATGCAGCACGTTATGCCAAAAAAACTATAACCGCTTCTTAAATGAGGGAGGACGCACCCGTGAAATCAATTCTGCTGATGAAATCGCCTTTCCCTTGCATGGTGTCATTGTGGACGGTCTTTTTGGAACGGGTTTTCATGGAACTGTGCAAGAGCCTTATGAATCCGTTATCCATTTAGCTAATAGATCTCAACTGCCAATCATATCGGTTGATATACCTTCCGGTTTAAATGGAGAGACAGGCGTAGCCCAAGGAGAGATCATCCAGGCTGCCGAAACAGCATTCCTTGGACTTCCTAAAACAGGTTTTTTCCTGCGCGATGGATGGAATCATGTAGGCAAGCTGCGCTATGTAGATTTTGGTTTGCCCCAAGAATATATTGATCAATCCGATGCCGATTTGATCATGTTATCGCAGGACATATTAAAACCTCATTTACCGCACATCAAACGCAATCGCCATAAATATGAAACCGGTTATGTAGTGGGATTGGCCGGATCGCCCTCCATGCCTGGAGCAGCCATGCTATCCTCTCTTTCAGCTCTGCGAGGAGGAGCCGGCATTGTTCGTCTTCTTCATCCCATGGGTATGCAGGAAGAATTATCCGCCTGCCCTTACGAAGTCATCAAAGTCCCTTATAATTACCAAGACACAAATGCTATCATCGATCTGATGAATAAAGCCACGGCAACTTTCGTAGGACCCGGTTTAGGACGAACTCCTCAAACGCGCAAGCTTCTGCATGCAGTACTCCCTGAACTAAAAAAGCCATGTGTAATAGATGCCGATGCTCTCACAATATTATCAGAAGAAACTATCAAACTTCCGGAACATACAATTCTTACTCCTCATTTGGGAGAACTCAACCGTTTATTAAAGATTTCTTCGCCAGAACCTATCGGTATCGGTTTTCTTAAAACTTGCCAAGAGTATGCCGAAACACAGCGAGTCACCCTTATTCTCAAGGGAGGCCCCTCTTTTATTTTTCACCCTGATGAATCCATCATGGTCAACCCTACAGGCAATCCTGGAATGGCTACTGCCGGCAGCGGAGATGTGCTTACCGGCCTCATCGCAGCTCTCTTAGCACAAGGCATTCCTCCTCATCAAGCAGCCTCCCTCGGAGTCTATTTGCACGGCTTAGCCGGCGATTGGGCTGCTGAAGAATACACACCCTACTGCATGATCGCATCGGACATCATTTCTTTTTTTCCTGATGCCTTTCAGTTTTATCAGTTATAGCAGGAGTCGGGAGTCAGGAGTCAGGAGTCGGAAGGGGAATTCAGAATACATAATTAACCAAAGTTTGGAATTGCGCGAAGCGCGCAATACCAACGTCATTCTGTATTCCGAGTTCCCCTCCGACTCCTGGCTCCTGACTCCTGTCTCCCGGCTTGCATGCAATTAATGGATATGTTAAATAAATTATTTAATTAGGGAACAGCTCGATGTGGAAGGTAAGGCTATTACAGTTAGGCATATTAGTTATCATTCTGCCCGCCAGCCTTCTCTCGAATTTTCCATTGC
>Ga0364908_10273_pt1 | contig 16075 bp, 17 predicted proteins | sample ExccelJu500002D4_2_FD_206965 | JGI IMG/M metagenome (GOLD analysis project Ga0364908, IMG submission 206965) | Enriched cells from Trout Bog Lake Hypolimnion, Wisconsin, USA - BchlTB.July02.5000.02.D4 | ecosystem: Environmental > Aquatic > Freshwater > Lake > Hypolimnion/Profundal zone | place...
CATCAATTGGTTTATGCCGCAATGGGCGATCGTATGAAAGCAGAAGTACACGCACTTTCGATCAAAGCATTTACCCCCGAAGAGTTTGAGCAGAATCATGGATAAATTGCGTATGGTGGGTGGCACACCCCTCAAGGGAGAGGTTGTGATAGCGGGAGCAAAAAATGCAGCCCTCCCGATTTTGTGTGCTTGCCTTCTCACAAATCAAGCCATTACTTTGCGTAATGTTCCAGAATTACAAGATGTCAGAACGATGCTCAAGCTGTTGCAAGAGATTGGGGTGACTGTTGAGTATCCAGACGCCAATGACCGCACCCACTTAATGCTCAATGCTGCCAAGATCAAAAGCTCCGAAGCAACTTACGAAATGGTGAAAACCATGCGCGCTTCAATCTTGGTGCTGGGGCCATTACTTGCCCGCATGCATAGCGCTAAAGTCTCTTTGCCTGGGGGCTGCGCGATTGGTGCGCGTCCAGTCGATCAGCACATCAAGGGTTTGAAGGCGATGGGCGCAAAGATCAAGATTGAGAGCGGCTATATTCAGGCAGAAACTCAGCCGCCCTTGAATCGTTTGTTGGGTGCTTCGATTGTGACCGACATGATTACGGTTACTGGCACCGAAAACCTGTTGATGGCTGCTACTTTAGCCTCAGGCACTACCGTTTTAGAAAATGCTGCTCGCGAGCCAGAGGTGAGCGATCTTGCTGAGCTGCTCGTCAAAATGGGAGCAAAGATTTCCGGCATTGGAACTGATCGCCTGATCATTGAAGGTGTTGAAAGTCTGCATGGAGCGGAACATTCTGTAATTCCCGATCGGATTGAAGCAGGCACCTTTCTGTGTGCAGTAGCAGCGGCTGGTGGAGAAATTACTTTGAAGCACTGCCGTCCAGATACATTGGATGCGGTAATCGTCAAACTCAAAGAAGCGGGCGTCAAAATAGAAGTGGGTGCCGATTGGATCAAGGCTTCGATGCATTCTCGTCCAAAGGCAGTGAGCTTTAGAACTTCCGAATATCCAGCCTTTCCAACGGATATGCAGGCACAGCTGATGGCGGTCAATGCACTTGCTTCAGGAAGTGCCAGCATTACCGAAACCATTTTTGAAAACCGCTTTATGCACGTCCAAGAACTCAATCGCTTGGGGGCAGATATTGCAATTGAGGGCAACACTGCGATAGCACAGGGCGTTGAACAGCTTTCAGGAGCCATCGTCATGGCCACCGATTTGCGGGCCTCAGCAAGTTTGGTGATTGCTGGCTTGGCTGCTCAAGGGGAAACTCAGGTTGACCGGATCTATCATCTGGATAGGGGTTATGACCGTATGGAGCAAAAGCTGACCCTCTTGGGGGCCAACATTCAGCGCGTTAAGTAAGGCTGATGGATAATTAGTCCATGAAGTTGACTCTAGCCCTCTCAAAGGGGCGCATTTTCGAAGAAACCGCAGAGATCTTGTCCAAGGTCGGCATTCTGCCGCTGGAAGATCCTGAGAAGTCACGCAAACTCATTATTGAAACCTCTAATCCTGACGTGCGCTTGATTATTGTGCGTGCCTCAGATGTGCCAACCTATGTGCAATTTGGTGGCGCTGACTTTGGAGTGGCTGGCCTCGATATTTTGATGGAAAAAGGAGTCGATGGACTATATGTGCCATTTGATCTCAATATTGCCAAGTGTCGAATGTCTGTAGCAGTGCGCGAAGGATTTGACTATGCAGCAGCAGTCAAGCAGGGCTCACGCTTGCGAGTTGCGACAAAGTATGTGAATTGCGCACGCGAACACTTTGCGAATAAAGGTGTTCACATCGATACGATTCAACTATATGGTTCGATGGAGTTGGCGCCTTTAGTTGGTTTGGCCGATGCGATCGTAGACTTAGTTTCTACTGGCAACACTTTGCGTGCAAACGGTTTGGTAGAGGTCGAACCAATCGCCGATATCAGTGCACGTTTAATTGTCAATCAAGCCTCCTATAAACGGAAGCGCGATCAACTGCAGCCCTTTTTTGAGCAATTGAAGTAAAACAATGACTGTAGCAATTTCAATTCAGCGTCTGAATAGTCTAGATGCGAACTTTAAAGAGAAATTATTGGGCAGCCTGTCTTTACCGATGGCTGACGACGCAGCGATTGATGCGGCTGTAGTCAATATTCTCAATCAAGTGAAGTCTGACGGTGACACTGCTGTCTTGAGTTTTACCAAACAATTTGATCGCCTCAATGTCAACAGCGTCGCTGAACTAGAGATTCCTAAGAGCGATCTTGAGGCCGCCTATCTGCAATTGTCATCAGAGCAAAAAAATGCCTTAGATATTGCAGCTCAGAGAGTACGGGCTTATCACGAGCAACAGAGAAAAGAAGCGGGTTGCCATTCTTGGGAATACACCGAGAAAGACGGTACTCGCTTAGGGCAAAAAGTGACGCCTCTGGATCGAGTGGGAATTTATGTGCCTGGTGGTAAAGCGGCATACCCTTCATCGGTATTAATGAATGCGATACCTGCAAAAGTTGCTGGTGTTCAAGAAGTCATGATGGTGGTGCCCACTCCTGATGGAGCCCGCAACTCTCTAGTATTAGCGGCTGCATGGATCTCTGGAGTTGATCGGGTCTTCACGATTGGTGGGGCGCAAGCCGTTGCAGCTTTGGCTTATGGCACTCAAACCATTCCTTCAGTCGATAAAATTGTTGGTCCCGGCAATGCATATGTCGCTGCTGCTAAGCGCCGCGTATTTGGTACGGTTGGCATCGATATGATTGCAGGCCCATCGGAAATTTTGATTCTGTGTGATGGCTCGATTGATCCTAATTGGATTGCGATGGATTTGTTCTCGCAAGCTGAGCATGATGAATTGGCTCAGTCAATTTTGCTATGTCCAGATGCAGCATTTATTGAAAAAGTACAAACCAGTATTGATCGGTTATTGCCTGAGATGCCCAGAAAGCAAGTCATTGAGACTTCGTTGAAGAACCGCGCTTTACTTATTCAGGTGAAAGATATGCATGAGGCTTGCGAGATTGCCAATGCTATTGCGGCTGAGCACTTAGAGATTTGTGCAGCTGAGCCTCGCCTATGGGCTGAGAAGATTCGCCATGCTGGCGCTATCTTTATGGGTAACTATACGAGTGAATCGCTAGGCGATTATTGCGCCGGGCCCAACCACGTATTACCAACCGCTCGTACAGCACGCTTTTCTTCCCCCTTGGGCGTTTACGATTTCATCAAGCGCTCAAGCATGATTGAGGTCAGCGAAGCAGGCGCACAGACTTTAGGTCAAGTAGCCAGTACTCTGGCTCATGGTGAGGGTCTGCAAGCACATGCACGTGCAGCAGAGATGCGTCTCAAGAAGTAAAGCAAATACTAATTCAAGATTTCTTGCAGTGCTGAGAGTAATTCTTGGGTTTGCTCATCCGTACCAATGGTGATTCTCAAGAAATCCGCAATACGTGGAGTCTTAAAGTGGCGCACGATAATGCCGCGTTCACGAAGCGCTTGATAGAGTTTTTCGCCAGCATGTTTTGGATGCTTAGTTAGAATAAAGTTGGCGCTTGAAGGTAAAGTGTCAAAACCTAAAGTGCTAAGTGCTTCAATTAATTGCTCACGTGTATGCATCACTTTTGAACAGGTGCGCTCAAGATAGGCTTGATCTTCGACCGCGGCAACTGCACCAGCCTGAGCGAGCCTGCCCAATGGGTAGGAGTTAAAACTATCTTTGACTCTTTCTAGTCCGGCGATCAAATCGGGATGTCCCACTGCAAAGCCAACCCGAAGACCTGCTAAAGCCCGTGATTTGGATAGGGTGTGCACCACGAGTAAATTTTCTGGGCAGTTGGGTCCACGCAAAAGTGGAATGGAAGATTCAGCTCCGTAATCCACGTAGGCTTCATCGATGACTAAGACAGAGTCTGAATTTCTTTTTAGTAGGGCTGCAATCTCTGTACGCGGAATAGATCGACCAGTAGGCGCATTGGGATTGGGAAAAATAATTCCGCCATTAGGCACTTCATAGTCAGTGGTATTGATCTCGAATTCTGGGCCCAATGGCATCGTTTGATATTCAATCCCATAGAGTTTGCAATAAACGGGGTAAAAGCTATAGGTGATATCTGGAAATAAGATGGGTTGCTTTTGCTTGAATAGCGCTAAAAAAAGATGTGCTAGAACTTCATCAGAGCCGTTACCAACAAACACTTGATTTGCTTCTAGCCCATGTAGCTTTGCAATCGCAGCCTTGAGGGCCTTGCTCTCAGGATCAGGATAAAGTCGAAGATCATCAGTAGTCTGACTTTGAATCGCGGTCAATGCTTTAGGAGAGGGACCATAGGGGCTCTCATTGGTATTGAGCTTAACCAAGCGCTGCATTTGCGGCTGCTCCCCCGGAACATAGGGCGTGAGTGTTGCTACAACGGGGCTCCAAAAACGGCTCATGGGGTACTCAAGTCAATGATTAAAATTATATTTAGGGTGAAACCAGTGAATTACGCTATTTCTATATCTAGTAGGAATGATATTATGAGGCTTCATTCAACACTTCGCCTCACGGCGCTATGAAGTATGCGGCAAGCTGACGTTACCCGAAACACTTCGGAAACCAAAATCGATATTTCCATTAATTTGGATGGAACTGGTAAGGCTGAATTAGCCTCAGGCGTCCCTTTTTTGGATCACATGCTTGATCAAATTGCACGCCATGGAATGATTGATCTTAAAGTGCTTGCAAAGGGTGATACCCATATTGATGACCACCATACCGTTGAGGATGTCGGCATTACTTTGGGCCAGGCTTTTGCAATAGCGGTTGGCGATAAAGCGGGCATTACGCGTTATGGGCACTCTTATGTCCCACTAGATGAAACCTTGTCCAGAGTCGTGATTGATTTTTCTGGTCGTCCCGGTTTGGAATTTAACGTGCCCTTTACGCGTGCCCGAGTGGGTGATTTTGATGTTGATCTGAGTATTGAGTTTTTCCGTGGCTTCGTGAATCACGCCGGGGTCACTTTGCACATCGATAATATTCGGGGCATTAACGCCCATCACCAGATTGAGACAGTCTTCAAGGCCTTTGGTCGCGCATTAAGAATGGCTTTGGCGATCGACCCCCGTGCTTCGGGTGCTGTTCCCTCAACCAAAGGCAGCCTCTAATCCAGAACTTGCTGGACCAAGACTAAACGGAAAATAGGTTAAAAGTTGGCGCAAACCATTGCGATCGTAGATTACGGAATGGGCAATCTTCGTTCTGTGTATCAAGCTTTTCATCACGTTGCCCCTGATGCCAATATTGTGTTGACTCAGCGACCTGAGGAAATTGCTCAGGCCCAGAGGGTGGTTCTGCCCGGTCAGGGCGCCATGCCGGATTGCATGAAGCAACTAACAGACTCCGGCTTGTTGGAGGCGGTTTTGGAGGCCGCCAAAAATAAGCCTTTGCTAGGTGTTTGTGTTGGCGAACAAATGCTTTTTGATCAAAGCGCTGAGGTTCGCCCTGGTTCTCCGTTCACGACTTGCTTGGGTTTAATTCCAGGAGAGGTGCGTCGTTTTGAATTACAAGGACAAAAACAAGTTGATGGCTCGGATTACAAAGTCCCCCACATGGGCTGGAATCAAGTCCGTCAGGATATTGCTCACCCGCTTTGGGCAGGTATTCCAGATTTGACGAGCTTCTATTTTGTGCATAGCTACTATGTTGTGCCAAAAGAGGTGAAAAATATTGCCGGTTCAACTGAGTATGGGAATTGGTTTACTTCTGCAGTAACGCGAGATAATATTTTTGCTACGCAGTTTCATCCTGAAAAGAGTGCAGAATATGGGCTGCGACTGTATAAAAACTTTGTTTCTTGGCAACCTTAAAATTTTGACATGCTGCTGATTCCTGCAATTGACTTAAAAGATGGCCACTGCGTTCGATTAGAGCAGGGTGACATGGATAAGGCTACGGTTTTTTCTGAAGATCCAGGTGCGATGGCTAAGCATTGGATTGCAAAAGGTGCGCGTCGTCTGCATTTGGTAGATCTGAATGGCGCCTTTGCTGGCAAGCTAAAAAATGAAGCAGCGATTAAGGCCATTCTCAAAGCAGTCGGTGATGAGATCCCGGTACAGCTTGGTGGCGGTATTCGTGATTTAGAAACCATTGAGCGTCTATTGGATGATGGCATCAGTACAGTCATTATCGGTACCGCTGCCGTAAAAAATCCTGGTTTCTTGCAAGATGCTTGCACTGCTTTTCCAGGACACATTATGGTTGGCTTGGATGCACGTGATGGGAAGGTGGCAACTGATGGCTGGAGCAAGATCACTGGCCACGAAGTCATTGATCTCGGTAAAAAATTTGAGGACTACGGCGCTGAAGCCATTATCTATACCGACATTGGTCGTGATGGCATGCTCAAGGGCGTGAACCTCGAGGCAACCGTGAAGCTGGCGCAGGCTGTTCGTATACCCGTGATTGCTAGCGGTGGTTTATCCAATAACAAAGATATTGAAGCGCTCTGTGCAGTAGAAGAAGAGGGCGTCATGGGTGTGATTGCAGGGCGCTCAATTTATGCTGGCGATCTTGATCTGACTCAAGCGCAAAAATACGCTGATGAGATGACGCTCAAATACGCTAAGAAAATTAGCTAGTAACAGTGCTCACTAAAAGAATTATTCCTTGCCTAGATGTTACTGCGGGCCGCGTGGTTAAGGGTGTGAACTTTGTGGGTCTGCGCGATGCGGGTGATCCGGTTGAGATTGCGCGACGTTACGACACACAAGGCGCAGATGAGCTCACTTTCTTGGACATCACTGCAACATCCGATGGTCGCGACTTGATTCTGCACATCATTGAAGATGTTGCTTCACAGGTTTTCATTCCGCTGACGGTTGGTGGTGGTGTGAGAGCAGTAGCTGATGTACGCCGCTTACTGAATGCCGGTGCAGATAAAGTGAGTATGAATTCCTCCGCAGTGGCCAATCCCGATTTAGTTTCAGATGCTGCTGCTCATTATGGTTCTCAATGCATTGTGGTAGCAATCGATGCTAAGCAAACAGCAGGCGGTACTTGGGAAGTATTTACCCATGGTGGCAGAACAGCAACGGGTATTGATGTTGTTGCTTGGGCCAAAGAAGTGACTGAGCGTGGTGCTGGGGAAATTTTATTAACTAGTATGAATCGTGATGGCAGTAAAGATGGTTTTGATCTTGAGCTAACTGCCGCAGTTAGCAAAGCCGTGAGTGTGCCCGTAATCGCTTCTGGCGGTGTTGGCAATCTTCAGCATTTGGTGGATGGCATCACCAAAGGCCACGCCGATGCAGTCCTCGCTGCAAGTATTTTTCATTATGGGGAATTCACAGTTGGGCAAGCAAAAGAATATATGGCAGCCCAAGGAATCCCAGTGCGCATTTAGCAGTAAAGTAAGACTATGAGCACATTTACCCCTAATCAATCCTTGCAGGCGGATGGCTGGATGGATGCCATTTCCTGGAATGAACAAAGCCTCGTGCCAGTCATTGCCCAAGAAGTGGGTAGTAAAGACGTCTTAATGATGGCCTGGATGAATCGAGACGCCTTGCTTGAAACATTGCGTTTAGGTGAGGCTGTCTATTGGAGCCGCTCAAGGCAAAAACTGTGGCACAAAGGGGAGGAATCTGGCCATACTCAAAAAGTCAGAGAAATTCGTTTGGATTGTGACGGCGATACGATTTTGCTTCTAGTAGAGCAAAAAGACGGAATTGCCTGCCATACGGGTGAGCACAGCTGTTTCTTCCTCAAATGGAATAGTGCTAAATCGGCTTGGGTAGATGAATCAAAAGCTGGCAAGTAAGCCTTAGCCTGACAAAAGACATAAAATTGAGGCATGAATAATTCTGCAAAATCGGGATCAAGCTTGGATTCGGCCTTAGCCCATTTGGCTGATGTTGTGGATCAGCGTCGAGATGCATTCAAGGCTGGCCAGATTGACCCCAAGACTTCCTATACCGCTTTTCTCTTCTCAAAAGGCGATGATGGAATTCTGAAGAAAATCGGTGAAGAGGCAACCGAGGCAGTTATGGCTGCTAAAGATGCTCGTCAGTCTCAGCTTGCTCCAGAGCAGCAAAAACTCTTGGTTGGTGAGATGGCAGATCTCTGGTTTCATTGTTTGATTGCCTTATCCCAATTTCATTTAAGACCAGAGGATGTGATTGCTGAGCTAGATCGTCGCTTGGGAACCTCAGGTATTGAAGAGAAAGCTGCTAGAAAAGCGACTGGCCAAGAGTAAAGCAGATGAGTCACGATCCTAATTGCCTATTTTGTAAGATTGCCCAAGGCCTGATTCCTTCACAAAAGGTCTATGAAGACGAGGAAATTTTTGCCTTTAAGGACATTAATCCTGGTGCCCCAATCCATTTCTTAATGATTCCTAAGAAACATATTCCGATGTTGGAGGCTGCACAGAGTCAAGATGCGCCTTTGCTCGGTAGAATGATGGAATTAGCACCTCGTCTTGCCAAAGAGCAGGGTTGTCGTCCCGGAAAAGAAGGCGGCTTTAGGGTGATGGTCAATAATGGCGCAGATGGTGGACAAGAGGTCTATCACCTGCATTTACATGTTTTGGGCGGTCCACGCCCCTGGAAAAAATAATCCAAGGAGAAAATGATGGGTTCATTCAGTATTTGGCATTGGTTAATAGTTTTGGTGATTGTGATGTTGGTTTTTGGTACCAAAAAATTACGCAATATTGGTCAAGATCTTGGCGGTGCAGTCAAAGGTTTCAAAGACGGCATGAATAGTGCCGATACAACGAAAGAGCAAATCCCTCAAAGTGGCACAGCTACAGATAAAACGGTTGATGTGCAAGCCAAAGATCTGAATAAGTGATCTTGTCAGCATCAATGAGTTCACATGATTGATCTTGGGGTTTCCAAACTTGCGCTGATTGCGGTCGTCGCTTTAATTGTGGTCGGCCCAGAGCGCTTACCTAAAGTGGCGCGCGTCGCAGGGAACTTATTTGGACGCGCTCAGCGTTACATGTCTGAGGTGAAATCAGAAGTCAACCGTCAAATGGAGATGGAAGAGTTCAGAAAATTGCGGGAAGACAGTGTGGCAGCCCTTAAAGAGGTTGAGAACAGTATTCATTCCACTGCACAAGAAGTGACGACGCATTTAAGTGATCAAGCCGATATTGGTTTGGCAAGCTCAACGAACTTCTCCGAGGCTATTCCAAGCGAGCAAGATGTGATTCGGAGAACGCAACGTCAAGGTAGAAATAGTTGGGCAAATAAAAGAGCAGCAAGACCTTTGTGGTTTAAACGGTCCACTGGAATTCGGGCGCGCGTGCAATCTGGCGCAGCTAGAATGAAACGCTTTCACCATAGCGCCATCAAGTAAACCCATTTTTAGCTCTACATGACAGAAAACCATTCCACTGAAGATTCAGGATTGCAAGAATCCTTCCTATCGCATTTATTTGAATTGCGAGATCGGATCATCAAGGCGGGTCTAGCCATTGTGATTGTGTTTGCTGGCTTGGTGTATTGGGCGCCAGATATCTTTCATCTTTTTGCACAGCCCTTACTTAATGCATTGCCTGCTGGCGGCAAAATGATTGTGACTGATGTGACGGGTTCTTTCTTTGTGCCCATGAAGGTCACCATGCTGGCTGCTTTTATGATTGCATTACCAGTCGTGATGTATCAACTATGGGCCTTTATTGCGCCTGGTCTCTATTTGCACGAGCGTAAATTAATTGTGCCCCTGGTGATTAGTAGCTACACCCTATTTATTGTTGGAATGGCTTTTGCTTATTTCTTGGTCTTTCCAACAGTCTTTAAATTTATGGCGAGTTACAACGCGCCACTGGGTGCGGAAATGTCGACTGACATTGATAACTATCTGAGTTTTGCCATGACCAGCTTCTTGGCATTTGGTATTACATTTGAGGTGCCCGTTGTAGTCGTAGTCCTGGTCCGCATGGGAATGGTTACCTTAGCGAAGTTGAAAGAGATTCGCCCTTATGTCATTGTGGGCGCTTTCATTATTGCTGCGGTAGTCACTCCGCCAGATGTGCTGTCTCAGCTACTGCTTGCTTTACCCATGATCGTGCTTTACGAAATCGGTCTTTTGGCTGCGCGTCTGTATGTTCCAAAAGACAACGAGAATTAAGCTAGCTCTATATCTGATTCATCCGGCTGACGTTTATTGATTCGAGTCTTCAGCCAGTCCGTCACGCGATCAAATCGGTAGCGTCTTTGTCTGAGGTTCCCCTCTTGATCAGAAGGGATGCCTGCAAAGGCTTTCCCTGCGGCCAGCAAACTGCGACGTTGACTTACCGTCTCAATCTGAATGAGCCGAGGTAATATTTTTGGCAATTCCCAACGAATATCCACCACTACACAATGCTCATGTTGCATCTGACTGACTTCACAGAGGAGTAACTCCGCCTTGCTCAATTGAAACTGATTGGCAATGACCAGGCGATGACACATCAAGATCCATTCTTCATCTAACTTGTGTTCAGCATGGTGGTTCAGTGCATGCTCTGCCAAGGTGGCAAGTTCATGCCAATCATTCTGTTTGGGGGTGGGAACGCTCTCCAGAATTTTCTGTAGCAATTCGCTTGCTTCACTAACACCTTGCTGATGCGCTTGCCATATCCAATAGGATGCTTGCAAACCGCGAACCGGCTCTTCTAACTTTTCTCGCTTGCGCCACAAGTTGGCGCCTTTCCGAAACTGAGCTTCAGGGTGTCCTAGATCAGCGGCACGATCAAAGCAACGATCACTCTCTGCAGCGCTGTAACCAGAAAATTGAGGGCGCCGATAAATTTCACCTAAAGCAAACCAGGCATCTCGATCACTATCTTTAGCAGCTAGCTCTAGCCAATGCGCTGCTTTTTTTAATGAAGCATTTGATTTAGTAGCGGATGATTTTTCTAACCCTTCCTTCTGATCAATGCGCGCGAGTCGCAAACCCAGAGCAAGCTTGGCTTTAGTGAGGCCTAGCTCAGCGCAACGATATAGCGCTTCTTCGCTGCCATCATTTACCCAAGCATCCCACAGAGATGACAGGGCCTGATTCTTGGGCTGAAGTTGCAGTAACAATTCTTTGGCTAAATGTTGGTAGGCTGATTCAGCATCTCCAAGCTCATGAAGATATTGTTTGGCTAATTCCTGAAGGCTCTCAAAGTTGTACTTCGATAATGTTGCATCTGTTGATGAAGGCTTTTCATGTTTAAACCACTGCTTGAGCTCTGCTTGTAGTTCTGCATGAGCGGGGTTCATGAGTAAATTGGCGAGTTGCCACTTTGCTGGTATTGAATTTTCTTCAGCGAGTTTCCAAAAAAGATCCCATGCGAAGCCAAACGAAGGAGATTTGAAGACATCAATCAGAGGAATTTGGGCAATCAATTCATAAAGTGATGAAAGTTGACTGAAATTTGAGGAACTAATCTCAAGTGATTGATTTGTAATAGAAAAATAGGACTTTTCCAGCCAAATCAAGGCATTTGCAGGCTGAATGGGGGTTTTGAAAGAGCCGTTGAGATAGGCTGAAGCCAAATTTTGTTGCGCAGATACATCACCCAGTCGCGCAGAACTGAGGATTTTTAAGAATTCACGGCTTGCCATGTAACAATTTTGTCATTCAAGGCAGTAAAAAGATAGAAAACAGGGCCCTTGTTGTCGAGATACAACGAAGAAAGCCAAAAAACTCCCTTTTGACAAGCAAAAAGAGTCTGTAATTGCTCTAAGCCCCAGTCTCGTAGTTCAAAACCAGCAAAATTCAAAGGTCCCAGCTTTATTGGGCATTACTTTCAATTTATGGAGATTTAAAGAATGAAAAAATCGCTATTCGCACTCGCTGCTATTGGTGCAGTTGCTGGCACAGCGCAAGCTCAGTCAAGCGTAACTGTTTATGGAATTATGGACCTTGGTTACATTGGTTCCAACAGCACAACTGCAAACAATGCAGGCACAGCTACTGGTTCTACTCTGACCAAATCAACACAAAGCCAGTTCTCCGATTCAGCTGAGTCTACCAGCCGTTTGGGATTCAAAGGTTCCGAAGACTTAGGTGGTGGTTTATCTGCATTCTTTACTGTTGAAACAGCATTGACCCCAGATACAACCAACGCGATTCAAACCAACTTAACAACTGCTAACCGTCAATCTTTCCTAGGTTTGAAGAAGGCAGGCGTTGGCCAATTTGCTTTTGGTACCCAATACACAATTATTCATAATGCTGTTGCTGCAACTGATCCTGGTATGCAAAACAACATGATGGGTAACGTTATTTATGACAAAGTTGCAGGTTCAACTGTAGCAACTAACGGTTCTTACTTGGCTGGCGGTACAGGTACAACAACCGTAGCAACATGGCAGTACTCTGGTCAGCAGAACAATACCTCTTACTCTGTTCGTGCTAACAACATGTTGACACTCTCGTCTGATACATTCTCTGGTTTCCAGGGCAATGCATTTGTTCAGATCGATAACGGAAATACTAACTCTGCTACCGTAGCAGCCGGTTCTTCTGGCTACACAAGCGGCACAACAAATAACTCAGCTTTTGGTTTGGGTGCCAATTACACATGGCAAAAATTATTGGTAACAGCTAACTACCAGCAATTCACCAACAAAGCTGCTTACACCATCACTGGTAACACATACACTGCTGGCACACCTTTCCAGGGTGGTTTCGGTGGCTCATCACTAGGCGGTGCTAACGATAAAGACAACCAACAGTACTACGCTGCTACTTATGATTTTGGTATCCTGAAGGCTTACTTGCAATACGTAAACCGTAAGACTTTAGACATCAACAATCCAAGCAATTATGTAGCTCGCACCGCTCAACAGATCGGCGTTCGTTCATTCGTAACTCCAACAGTTGAAGCGTGGGCAAGTGCTGGTATGGGTCGTTTAACTGTGTCTAACGCAGCAACCGGTTCAAACAGCTTTGTTCTCAACACTACTGGTTACGGTAGTAACGTTGCTAACTTTGGTGGATTCCAGTTGGGTTCAAACTATTGGTTGAGCAAGCGTACTAACTTGTACGCAATCTATGGCCAACAGCACACAAGCAATCAGTCTTGGACTCAAAACGGCAATCCTACAAGCTATAACGACAATAACTACGCTGTAGGCGTACGTCATACTTTCTAATTGAATGCTAGCGTAAGCTAGTGCAAAATTAGTAAGGTTGCATCAAACCCACTGTAGAAATACAGTGGGTTTTTCTTTATTTGAGGTGCTATCCTATTAAATAGCCACTAACAAAACTACACGTCTTATTTGACCCTAAATAATGATAAATCTGAGTATTTACGAACTTCTTGATCGAGCCCGAGAGAGTGTAAAAATTGGCAATTTCGAAGAAGGTCGAAAATGGTCTACACAAGTCTTATTTTTAGAATCAGCAAATAAGCAGGCTAAAGAGCTGCTAGCCTATTGTGAGCATGGTCTTGGTAATAAATCAGAAGCAATGAAGCTCTACAAGGAGCTTATATTGAATCCCGCATGCTCAATATCGATCTTGTATGAATATGGATCGTTACTCATGGAGTCTGGCTTGCCATCTGAAGCCATTTTGCAACTAGAAAGGGCCTTCAAATTAGCCCCTACCGCTTTTGAGATTTTGCATGACCTAGCAACAGCATATGCGCTAGCAGGGAAAAATAAAGAAGCAATAGAGAAATATCGGCTTGCCTCTCAAATTAACCCAAATTCAAGCGAACTTTTTTATAACTTAGGATGTTTGCATGACGAAGTAGCAGAGTTCAATACAGCCAATGAATGCTATCGAAGATCAATCAGTTTAGATTCATACCAAGTTGAATCTTTGATAAATCTAGGAATCAACCAAATACGAATGGGGAATCCAATTGAGGGCCAATCAATATTGCAAGAGGCTTTAAAGATAAATCCGGAGGCGAAATTTATATACGGGGATCTGAAACACTCCAAGATGAATGTATCAGATTGGGCATTTCATGAAAGCGAGCTGAATCAAATTATTGAAGGGATTCAAAAAGGTAAAAAAATTATTCATCCGTTTATGCTCCTTAGTTTGGTTGATGACCCAGAGCTGCAAAGAACTGCATCTGAGATCTACGCTAAAAGTAGGGGCGCCCATCAGAATAGCAATTCAGCAAAACCCTCCATAAAAGGTAAGATCAAAGTTGGTTATTTCTCATCCGATTTTCGCAATCATGCTATCAGCAATTTAACTGCAGAGTTATTTGAGCTACACAATAAAGAAGTATTTGAAATATATGCTTTTGCTTCAGGACGCCATCATGATGATGAGATGACTAAACGGCTAAAGCTGGCATTCGATGAATTTATAGATATTTCCAGCTTGACTGATGAACAGGTGGTGAGCTTAGCAAAAGATAAGGGTATCAACATTGCAATTGATTTAGGTGGATACACCGAAAGCGCGCGGATTGGCGTATTTGAAAGACGGGTTGCACCTATTCAGGTAAGTTATCTTGGTTATTTGGGCACTCTAGGGTCAAGCCATATGGATTACTTGCTAGCCGATCGCGAGGTTATTTCGGCCGATACTGAAAATTACTATAAAGAAAAAATTATTTATTTGCCAAATTCTTTTCAAGTGAATGATCGCAAAAAGAAAGCTTCAGAGCGCACGTTTACAAGACAGGAATTAGGATTACCAGAAAAAGGATTTGTATTTTGCTGTTTTAATAATAACTACAAGTTAACACCCAGTATGTTTTCGAGTTGGTGCCGCATTCTTAAGCGTGTTGATGAAAGTGTGTTGTATTTATTTTCTGGAAATAAAAGTGTTACAGAAAATTTAAGACGAGAGGCGTGCAAACGGAATGTTGACCCTAATAGATTGATATTTGGTGGGTTGTTGCCCTATCCAGAATATTTGGCAAGATACAAAGTCCTAGATCTGTTTCTTGATACCTTTCCATACAATGCTGGAACCACTGCTAGTGACGCCCTCTGGATGGGGCTTCCAATGATTACCTTAAGGGGAAAATCTTTTCAAAGCAGAATGGCTTCAAGTCTCCTAAAGGCGATGAATTTGTCATGTCTGATCACAAATACTGTTACAGAATACGAAGACTTGGCAGTGACTTTGGCAACCCAGGCGGATTTATTGAAGAACATTAGGACCAAACTTGAATATATAAAAGTTCAAGCTCCCTTATTTAATACGCCGCAAACGACCCGGCAAATTGAAAACGCTTATCAAAAGATTTGGAATCTTTATTTGCAGGGTCAGCCCCCAAAAAATATTGAAATTAGTTGACTCACAAAGCAAAGATTAATTATTCGCTCTAGGCTTAGGTCGTTGACTTAAGATAATTATGAAATCTAAATATTGATTTTTACGAAGTACAGTCGCTTTTGCAGCAGTTCCTGGCGGGAGCATTGCTACTGTATTCAGCAGGGTGCGGGTATCTTCAATGGGTTGATTATTGAAAGAAATCAGAATATCTCCGGGCCTCATGCCACCTCGATCAGCGGGTCCTCCCTCAAGTACCCCAGAAATAAGAATACCTCGAACATTATTTGGTAATTTTGAGTAATCCCCAGACCTTGAAGAAAGGTTTTGGGGCTCTACGCCGATCCAGCCTCGTGTGATTCTGCCATCTTTTATGATGGGTTCCATTACCTGCTTTACTAGGTTGATGGGGATTGCAAATCCAATGCCCATTGAGCCGCCATTATTTGAGTAGATAGCGGTATTAATACCAATAAGATTGCCGCGAGTATCAATTAAAGCACCACCCGAATTTCCGGGGTTAATCGCAGCATCAGTTTGAATAAAATTTTCAAAAGTATTAATACCAACGTGGTCTCTACCCATTGCAGAAACAATTCCAGAGGTTACCGTTTCTCCAACTCCGAATGGATTGCCAATCGCCATCACAACATCACCAACATGGACCGAATCGATTTTTCCAAGCGTGATTGGGCTTGGTAGTTGTTTGGCATCTATCTTTAAAACAGCAATATCGGTTTCGGGATCACTGCCAACGACTTTTGCTTTAAATTTTCGGTTATCAGAAAGAGCGACTTCAATTTCATCTGCGTCGCTAATGACATGATGATTGGTGATGATCACACCCTCTGGACTCACCAAGACTCCAGA
>Ga0364908_10277_pt1 | contig 15920 bp, 19 predicted proteins | sample ExccelJu500002D4_2_FD_206965 | JGI IMG/M metagenome (GOLD analysis project Ga0364908, IMG submission 206965) | Enriched cells from Trout Bog Lake Hypolimnion, Wisconsin, USA - BchlTB.July02.5000.02.D4 | ecosystem: Environmental > Aquatic > Freshwater > Lake > Hypolimnion/Profundal zone | place...
GTAATATTTTATCACATAAATTCATTGCGGTAAATCGCATTTTTGCTTTTTGTCGTAATAAATATCTACAATACTTTTATTATTAACAACTTGTATCACACGTCTAATATTTCATATAAAAAAAATTAGATAGTCTCTCAATAAAAATGCAAGCGGGCGATTGAAATGGAAGCGACATCTCTGCTATTCTGTTTCTCTTCACTTCAACCTTGAGGTTTAAAAGCGTATGAAGATCGGCCTTATCCAGATGCACTGTTCGAAAGACAGGGAGCAAAACAGAGCCAAAGCCATCGAGCAGATTCGAACCGCTTCCTCTCGAGGTGCCAGCGTGATCTGCCTCCCTGAGCTATTTTGCACCGAATACTTCTGCTACGAGCGCAATAAAAGTTTCTTTGAACTTGCCGAGCCCATCCCAGGTCCCACGACAACTCTTCTCATAGACCTTGCTAGAGAGCTTGGAATAACCCTCATCGCCTCGCTCTTTGAAAAGAGCGCCGAAGGGAAATACTTCAATACCACCGCTGTCATCGACTCTGGAACGGGCCTGCTCGGCATCTACCGCAAAATGCACATCCCAGACGACCCTCTAAACAACTACGACGAGGCCTACTACTTTACGCAAGGTGACTTGGGATTTAAGACCTTCGAAACGCGCTTTGGGCCCATTGCGCCCATGATCTGTTTTGACCAGTGGTTTCCAGAGGGGGCGCGCATCAATGCGGCAAACGGAGCGAAGCTTCTCTTCTACCCCACAGCCATCGGCTGGCCACTTGCCTCGCCTAAAGAGCGGCTCGAGTTGAACCGCGCCGAGCACGACGCCTGGATCACCGTCCAGCGAGGTCACGCCATTTCCAACACCGTCTTTGTCGCCGCTTGCAACAGGGTGGGCAAAGAGAGCCGCCTCAATTTCTGGGGCAGCTCCTTTGTCGCCGACCCTTATGGGCGCCTTATCGCCAAGGCCTCTGAAGACAAGGAAGAGACCTTGATTGTCGATTGCAACTTCCAAGTGATCGACGAGATGCGGAAAGAGTGGCCCTTTTTGTCTGCCCGAAGGATCCGCCTATGAGCGACAACTGCTTGCGCATGCCTGCGGAGTGGGAGAGACATCGAGGCACATGGCTTGCTTTTCCCCACAACGAAAGCCACTGGCCAGACAACTTTCAGCCGATCCCCAAAGTCTACGCCGAGATCATCCGTGCGTTGGCTACAAGCGAGCCGGTCTTTTTGACTGTGAATGACTTGAATATGGAGAGGGAGGCTAGACATGTGCTGCACGAAGCAGCCCTTAACGAGCAGTTATTAAAACAGGTATTCTTCTGCCATATTCCGACGGACGCCTCATGGATACGCGACTCAGGCCCTATCTTTGTCTTTGATCAAGGGGGAAAACCGTTGGCTACCGACTGGATCTTTAACGCCTGGGGCAACAAGTACACGCCTTATGACAAAGATAACAGCGTGCCCAAGGCCTGCGCCTTAAGGAACAACGTCCCTTTGATCGAGACAGGCATCGTCTTAGAGGGCGGCTCCATCGATGTGAACGGCCGAGGGCTACTGCTCACCACAGAGCAGTGCCTCTTGAACAAGAACCGCAATCCTTCCCTCACAAAGGAGGAGATTGAGAGCGCACTGCACCGCTACTTGGGCGCCTCTAAAGTCTTGTGGCTAAAAGAGGGGATTATTGGCGACGACACGGACGGTCACGTCGACGACATCGCCCGCTTTGTCAACCCTAATACGGTCGTTACTACACTGGAGGAGAATGAGCGAGACGAAAATTTTGCTCCTCTGCAAGAGAATTGGGCGCTGCTTCAGCAGATGACCGATTTGCACGGCAACGCCTTAAAGCTCGTTGCCCTCCCCATGCCCGACCCCGTTTTCTTCCAAGGACAGCGCCTTCCGGCAAGCTATGCCAACTTCTACATCGCCAACGAGGTGGTTATTGTGCCCACCTTCCGCTGCCCAAAAAAAGACGAGAAGGCGCTCTCGCTCTTACGTCCCCTCTTTCCCTCTCGCCGCGTGGTCGGCATCGACTCCGTCGATCTCGTGCTTGGCTTAGGCACTCTCCACTGTTCGACAAAAGAGCAGCCTTACTTCTAGAAGTTTCGACTCAACTGGGTCGAATATGGGTCAATGACATGTATGTTATATATATAAGATATGTTGACGGAAAGAAACGCATGTGAAACAATAAAAATAAAACGAAGAGGGAGCTATGAAAAGAACTTCGATGAACATTGAAGATACCGATCAACATCTCTTAAGCCATGCAGCAAAAATGTTTGGTCTGTCTTGGCAACAGTATATGAGAATGCGGGCTATTGAAGCTGCACGCAACGATCTTGCCAAACAGATGCCATCCGTTGTGCCCATTCAAGTCTCTCAAGAAGACTGGAAACAATTGGAACAATTGTCGGATGCACCTATTACCCCTATTCCACATCTTAGAAAAGTGTCAGATAGTGCAAAAGAGATCTTCATCAATGGAAATTAAGCTATCTGCACGTTCTCTCAAAGCAGGAGATGCTGTAACCTCGTTCGACTGCGAAGAATCTGCTTTAACCAAATTTTTACATCAAGAAGCTCTGGAGTGGCAGGAGAGAAAACTTGGCCATACAGTAGTGTTTTTTGAACCAGCAATGGAACAGGTGATTGGTTATTACACAATCGCGCCTGCTTCTTTAGAAAAAAAGTCTCTTGAAAAAACTAAGGTCGCGTTTAAAAAAGGGCCACAAGCCATTCCTGGATGGATTATTGGGCGATTGGCTCGACACATAAGCTACCGCGGAAAACGATTTCAAGTTCCTGGTGTCACATTAGGAGATTTGATGATGAATCATGCAATTCAAAAATGCATCGAACTCTCTGAACAAGGTGGGGGGACTATTCTTATTGTTGACTGCAAAAATGAACATGCCAAACAATTTTATAGAAAATTTGGTTTTGTAGAGCTCACAAGCGAACCTAATCGCCTTGTTGCACGCGTTAAACATTTAGCTGCCTCGCTTTCCCCTGCTGAAGTTTATATTCACGCTTAATAACCCCCCCCCAAACAAACTGCTCTAGACTTTAAAACCCAATCTGCTATCGTTTGGCAAGGAGGACTTAGATCATGGAGAGGCAAGAATTTGACGCGATCGTCTTAGGCTCAGGGCCTGGCGGTTACCCCGCTGCCCTTCGGCTAGCCCAAGGAGGCAAAAAGGTCGCCCTCGTCGAAGCACTAGACATCGGCGGGACCTGTTTAAACCGCGGCTGCATCCCCTCCAAGACCCTTATTGCCGGCGCAGACCTCTATCGCCGCATGAAGCAGGCCGAACTCTTCGGCATCCGCACACAAGGACTTCAAATCGACTTTTCCTCCCTTAAAGGGCGCAAAGACGAGGTGGTCGCCAAGCTGAACAAGGGACTCCACTCTCTACTCGAAGCAAGTGGCATCCAGCTCATCAAGGGCTTTGGCTCCTTTACGGCGCCTAAAGAGATTCAAGTGGCGACTTCCTCTGCTCCACCTCTACTCCTTAAAGGCGAAAAGATCGTTATTGCCACAGGCTCAGAGTCAAAAAAGATCCCCTGTCTACCTGTCGATGGGACAACCATTCACGACTCCACGTCGCTTCTCAACCTCACTACACTGCCCGAAAAGCTCCTCGTCGTCGGCGGCGGCATCATCGGCTGCGAGTTTGCCTCTTTCTATCGTACCTTTGGGACAGAGGTGACCATCATCGAGATGCTTCCCTCGATCCTCCCCTCAGAAGACGAGCAGATCTCAAAGACACTGGCGCAAGCCTTCCAGCGAAGAGGCATCAACATTGTCACCGGCACCCAAGTGAAGGCTTTCGAAAAAAAGGGCTCTAACGCCGTCTTGACACTAGAAGATGGCTCGTCAGAGGAAGGATCTCTCGTCCTTGTTGCGTGCGGGCGAGAGAGAAATACGCAAAATATCGGGCTGGAGAAGGCTGGGATCACCGTGCATAAAAATGGCTCAATTCCCGTCAACGAGAGAATGGAGACCAGCGTGCCGGGAATCTATGCTGTAGGAGACGTTGCCTCTAACACATTCTTGGCTCATGTGGCCACAAAAGAGGGCCTGGTCGCCGCCTCAAATGCCCTGGGAGAGGCTGCTTCGATGGACTACACAGTCATTCCCTCCGTGATCTTCACCCACCCCGAAATTGCCACCGTGGGCTTAAGCGAAGCGAAAGCAAAAGCCAAAGGGATCGACGCCGTCAAGGGTGCCTTTCCCTTTCGCTTTCTCGGCAAGGCGCAAGCGACCGCTGAAACCGACGGCTTTACTCAGGTTGTCATCGACAAAAAGACCGGTGCAGTGATCGGCGCTCAAGCGGTGGGCCATGAAGCCGGCACGCTGATTGCCGAGATGGCTCTGGCTATCGCGAGCGAACTCGACGTCGACTGCGTTGAAGAGACGATCCACGCTCATCCTACCCTCTCCGAAGCTTGGGTAGAGAGCGCACTCATTGCCAAAGGAACCCCCCTCCATGTCCCCAAAGCCAGACAGGCGTAAATTAAATCTATTGCCAGAAACAGCTCTGGTAGAAGAAGAGAAAGAGCTAAGAGGGCGCTTCCCCTCTTGGCTCCACCGCCCTTTACCTCAAGGTCCCACAAGTGCCTTACTCTCTTCTCTCTTCAAAACAAACCACCTCCACACCGTGTGCGAAGAGGCCAAGTGCCCTAACCTGCCGGAGTGCTGGTCACGCGGTACAGCCACGTTTCTTGCCTTAGGCAAGGAGTGCACCAGATCGTGCGGCTTTTGCTCCATCCAGTTTAACAAGGCGCCGGAAGCGCCAAAGGAAGATGAGCCAGAGCGCATTGCCGCCTCGGCACGCGCCTTGAAGCTCAAACACATCGTCGTCACGATGGTCGCGCGCGACGACCTACAAGATGGCGGTGCCTCGCATATTAAGAAGATCGTGCTGCACCTTCGCCAAACGCTCAAAGAGGCGACCGTGGAGGTGCTCACTTCCGATTTTAGCGGAGATGAGGCATCATGGAAAACAGTGCTTGAGGCCGAGCCTCATATTTTTAATTACAATCTTGAGACCGTGAGGCGGCTCACGCCTAAGGTGCGCCACAAAGCCACCTATGAGCGCACCTTGGACTTTCTCTCCTACGCCAAAAGGAATAAGGGGAGAGGAACCCTCTTTATCAAGTCGGGGCTGATGGTCGGCCTTGGGGAGACGGTAGAAGAGGTGCATGCCGCACTTTCCGATCTAAAAGAGGCTGGCTGCGACATCGTCACCCTTGGCCAATACTTGCAGTCTTCTTGTAAAAAACTGACTGTTAAGGAGTTTGTGCATCCTCTTCAATTTCAAGAATACGAAGCGTGGGGTAAAAAGATCGGCTTAAAATATGTCTATGCTGGCCCCTTTGTCCGTTCGAGCTACAACGCCGATCAGATACTAGAGCGGCTGTGCAATTGACTCCCCGGTCTAGGGGGTGGCGCCTGATCGAGAGCCTCTTTTAAAAGCAAGGCAGCGTACTTGCGCATCTTGGGGTGCAGATTGAAGAGCAGTTTTTGCTTAAGATGCCGCTCGCCCCCGTGCAAACTTTCAGTGTCGATAAAGGCGATTTTGCCTCGACTCGTCACGGGCATATTAGAGACGATAAAATCGCACGTCCCAAAGGTCGTTAAAACGAGGCAGAGCTCCTCGATCTGTCTCTTGGAGAGGTGTAAGTACGCCTTTTTGTTGTCGGAAAGAAGGGTCATCTCCTCGGCGAGGAGGAGGGTGCAAGGCGGAGCCTTGTCGTTTTTCAGGGGCACCTCGTAGATCCACTTATTCGGAACGGTTAAAAAGCGGCACTTTTTTTGTTCGATGAACTCTTTAATTTTTAAAGCGTTTGTTATGCGGGCAGAGAAGTTCTGCCTTGTGTATTCGGAAAAGTGGAACGAGAGGCCCTTTTCTCCAAAGAGAAACGCCTTCACCACATAGCCTTCGAGCAAGGGGTGCTTCGCCGCCACAAAGACATAGTCGTGTTTTTTGTGGTTTTCGCGGAGGATGACAAACCCCTTTTTGGCAAATGTCTCCACGTCCCTAAACGAGCGCTCCGTCAACCCCATTTCTTTTAGGCTTTTTCGCGCCTCTTTTTCACCTGCAAAGGAGGGGAAAGAGAAGAAAAAAAGAGAAAGAACCAACTTGAGGAATATTTTCTGGACTTTCATATAATTTCTGTCCTGTGTTATGCTTTAAGTTCCAAAAAGGGTCTAAAAACAGCAATGAAGACAATTGCCATTAGCAGTTTTAAGGGGGGCACGGCCAAGACCTCTACGACCCTCCATATCGGTACAGCTCTTGCCACGTTTCACAAAAAAAGAGTACTCCTTATCGATTTTGATGCCCAGGCCAATTTGACGGCTGGTTTAGGCTTTGATCCAGACAGAGAAGAGAGCTTGGCGCCCGTCCTCCAGGACAAGAAAACGATCAAAGAGGTTATCTTAAAGACAAGCATACCCAATTTGCACTTGATTGCCGCCGACACATGGCTAGAGCGCATTGAGGTGACCGGTTCTTTAGCCTCCGACCGTTACTCCCACGAGAGATTAAAATCGCTGCTAGAGCCCCTCTCTTACGACTTTGTCTTAATCGACACACCGCCCTCTCTCTGCTGGCTGACCGAGTCGGCGCTCATTGCCGCAAAGTATGCGCTCATCTCGGCCACCCCCGAATTCTACAGCATCAAAGGGCTTGAACGCCTCTCCGCATTCATTCAGACGATCAACGGGCGCCACCCTCTGGACGTCCTCGGCGTGCTGCTCTCTTTTTGGAACCCGCGCGGCAAAAACAACCAGACCTTTCTAGAGATCGTCGACAGAACCTTTCCCGGGAAGGTTCTGGACACAAAAGTCCGGCGCGACATCCGCGTTTCAGAGGCCTCCATCCACGGCAAACCCCTCTTCGAGGTCTACCCCAACTCCAATGGAGCGAAAGATTACGCTCTGTTGACGAAAGAACTTCTAAAAAGGATGTAAAACAGCTTGACATGCAGGGCTTTTTGGTTAAAAATCTTTAGAGATGTCTTTCCTCGAGGAAAGTGCGAGGCGCCCGAAGCAGGCAACCCCGCTAGGGGTTGTCGATGCAGGAAAGCGGTGCAATTTTCCGAGGAAATTCACCTCTAAAGATTTTTAACCAAAAAGCCCTGCTTAACATGACCAAAACGACAACCTTGCTCAATGAACGTTTCAACACCAAACAGAAGCCTGAGAAGATGCGGGAGCTCGCCACTTTGTCATTAAATGGCAACCTCTCTTCCTTTGCCGGGATCTTCCAGAGAGTCGCCTTAAGCGGCCGCGAAAAGAACTCTTTAGAGCGGATTTTCCTCCAGTATGGCTCCGAAGGAGAAAACTTTAAAGCTGACCTAGAGGCCTTAACACAAGTTACCTCGGAAGTTAAAGCCATTGATGCCCAAAGTGTTATTCTCCACGGCGAGCGCATTAAAAAGGCGGGAACGATTTTAAAAAACTACAGGACGGGCGCTTTTACATCCTGGTTATTAATAACTTATGGAAACCGTCAAACGCCTTATAATTTTCTTCTCTACTATGAACTCTACGAACAGCTCTCCAAAGAGAATCGTCTAAAAGTGGAGAAGATGCCTAAGCAAGCTGTCTACACTTTAGCGGCAAGAGAGGGCGCTCTTAAAGATAAGGAGCAGATGATTAGCGCCTTTGCTGGGGAGTCTAAACAAGAGCTGCTCCTTCGCATCCGAGAAAAGTTTCCTCTCCCTTCGGGAGACAGAAGGACGTCTGATTGTGGAGAGAGTGCTCTTAAAGTGTTGAGCCGTCTTCACAGGGATTTAATCTTGAATCGAGGAAAGCTTGCACCCGAGCAAAAAAAGTCCCTAAGTAGCTGGCTCTTTCAGCTTCAACACCTTCTTTTAGAGGTTTAACCATGATCGGTACCGGCGAAATTATTGTGATCTTATGTGTCCTCCTCATCCTCTTTGGCGGCAAAAAACTGCCCGAATTTGCGCGCTCTCTAGGCGTCGGCATCCGCGAGTTTAAGAAAGCCATCCAAGGAGATTCTTCTTGCACATCTTGCCCGAAGAAATGCTGCCAAGAAGAGGAGATTGAGCCAGGCGACAAAAGTGACGAGCGATAGAACAGAAAAGCCCTTTTGGGACCATGTCGAAGAGCTGAAAAAACGGCTTGTTGCTGTTTTGTTCACTCTTCTCTTAGGTTTTGTCGTCGCGCTCTTTTTTTACGAACCCGTCATTCACCTTTTAACCCTCTCAAAGAAGAGCCAAAGCCCTTTTTATGTGGAAGAGTTGCTCCGTGAAAAAGTTGTAAATAGAGAAGAAGCGGAGAGCTTCTTTACCCTTCCTGTCAATGGGCGCCTTGTTGCGCACGGGGAAGGGGTGCGACAGGGAGACAAGGACACTTTTCTTCTGCCTAAAAAGGGGTGGTTGGAGGTAGAGCGCTCCGTACCTAAAGAGAGGCTCTACCTCTTAAGCCCTTTAGAGGGGTTTAAAACGCTCTTTAAAACCTCCTTTTTCTTAAGTGTGCTGATCACGTCGCCTATTCTCCTCTTCTTTCTGCTGCCCTTTTTTCTCCCCGCCTTAAGTTGCCGGGAAAAAACGCTGCTCAAGCCCTTCCTGATCATCTCTTACGCCGCTCTAGTGGGGGCCTTTTTCTCGGCCTTTTACTTCACCATTCCCCTAGCCAACACCTTTTTTTCCACCTTTAACGACGCCTTTGGCAAAGAGGCGATCTCTCTTTCCAGCTACCTCGACTTTACCCTCTTTTTAGTGTTAAGTAACGGGATCTTCTTTGAGTTAGTGGGTCTATTTTTTCTCTTGATCAACAGGGGTTTTTTAGATGAAGCGCTCTTAAGGTCAAAAAGGCGTTACGCCATTTTATCTATTTTTATTGTCAGCGCCATTCTGACGCCGCCCGACGTTCTATCTCAGCTGATCATGGCCGTTCCGCTTCTTCTGATCTACGAAGGAGCCATTCTCTATGCTAAAACAAAGAATAAAACTAAACTGTTAGTGGAGTGTATATACCCAAGTTAGCTCAAAATTTGACCGCTGAGCCACTTCAAAGCCTCGGGGTTCGCCTATCGCAACTGCCTTAGTATTAGAACAAAGGCAGTTGCGATAGGCGAACCCCGAGGCTTTGAAGTGGCTCAGAGGCCAAATTTTGAGCTAACTTGGGTATACAAAGCTAAAGCTTATGGCGAGCATGGACAAGATCGTTCTTGTCGTGCTCATCAAGAAAGGCGCGCCACTCATTAGCCACAAAAGCGAACTCATTGAGCAGGTCGCCCACACTATCTGGACTGTACTCTACACTGCCCATAAAATGGAGCGTGACGGAGAACTTCTTCTCGTGAAGGGCTGGATAAATATTTAACCGATTACTCGTAAAAGGGGCCTCTTTTTTTAGGCAATCCCGCACACTCAAAGGAATGTAACCGTCTCCCTTATAGATCAAGGAAGACAAAAAGATCTTGGATGCGTCGTCGACGACATGGACCGTGATCTCTACCCCATTCACTTCGATCTGTACATCGTCATGATGGAGAAGATGGGTAATAACCTTTTCTAGATTATTTTCCATTAGCATAATCACACCACAATTAATACACAATTTAATTATATACAAAATAATGATTTAAACAAACTGTTTTGATAAAAAATAAGGGGTGACAGGACTACAAACTCTTTAAACTCTCATTTAAAACAAACCCATAATTATCACAAGAAGAAATTGCGATTTTTCTTAACAACTTAATTTATAATAACTTAAAAATGCCAGTCGACAGCCTTTTTTCCAGAAAAGAGAAGGAACTGATTGACTTTCGAGAAGTGGCGACAGCCAAAAAAACCACGCCAAGAAGAAAGCGGCGAAGGGTGCGCCGCAGTTAAAATCAGGTGAGGAGAGGTTTTGTGGAGCAGAAAAGCGCATTTGGCCTGGGACGCGCTGCCCCAAAGAACAAAAACCAAAGGATCCCTCCTTTCAGCAAGCCTTAAAACAACATAGTCGGTAAACGCCTCCCATCCCCTCCTTTGATGCGACAAAGGCGTCCCCTCTCTCACCGTCAGCGAGGTGTTTAAGAGGAAAACACCCTGCCTAGCCCAAGGAAGCAAACAACCACTTGAAGGAGAGATACCTAAGTCGTCTTTTAGCTCTTTAAAGATATTTTGAAGGGAGGGCGGGTAGGTGATTCCCGGCGGAACACTAAAACAGAGGCCATGCGCTTGCCCCTTCTGGTGGTAGGGGTCTTGACCTACAATGACGATGCGCACCTTGGCATAGGGCGTCTCTTCAAATGCAGTGAAGAGGTTCTGCCTTTGGGGGTAGACCGGGCCTCGTCGATACTCCTCCTCGACAAACGAAGAGAGCATCTCTGCCTCTCTTGTTTCAAGCCACCCCTTTAGTTCATAAAACCAATCACTCTGCTGGAGCGGAACAAAAAGAGATGGAACCATCTGCCAACTCCAGTAAAAAGAGAAGTTCTTTTAAATTAGTTAACCCCAATTTATCCAAGGACTCCAGCCACAAAGAGCGCTCCTTTTCAAGCCTCTCTATCGCCGCTTCCCTACCTAAAAAATTGGCCAAATTACCCACCTTTTCGCGGTCTTCTTCTTGGTCGCAAAGATCGTCGGCAATTTGAAACGCCAACCCAAAATGAGCAGCACACTCTTTCACGAGCGGAAGCCTCTCCTCTTCCCCACCGCCATAGAGCCATCCCAAGACAAAAGACATCTCGAAGAGCGAGCTCGTCTTTTTAGCGATTAATTCATCAATAGCCGCCCTATCTGGCGTGGAGAGAAAGAGGTCGAGGTACTGTCCTCCTGTTGCGCCAGCAATGCCCGTATTCAACGAGACATTTTCAATGGCGAGCAGCACCGCCCGCTCGCTTCCCGGTAGAGCCAGGCCATTTTTCGATAGACAGTCGTAGCCAGCTGCAATGAAGAGATAGGTCGTGAGGAGCGAAATAGCTTCACCAAAGAGACGGTGGAGAGCGGGCTTGCCACGCCTCTCCAAAGCGTCGTCCATGCAGGGAAGGTCGTCAGCAACGAGCGACGCCGTGTGAAAAAACTCCACAGCAAGCGCCGCCTGCGACACATCCCGCTTTTCTTCTAATGCCGAGGCAACCATATGCACGAGGATGGGGCGTATCCTCTTGCCACCAGAGAGCAGCGCATGGCGAAACGCCTCAGCAAGCCTCCCCGCCTCCCTAAAAGAGGTGTCGAGATAGGAGACAATGTCTTGTTCTACCCTCTTTTGCCAGCCCGATAAACAGTCTTCTCTCATTTAACCCGTTTTTTGTTTGTGGTGATGAACCCTTGAGCCACAGCACCAGGATAGAGAAAGAGCCCCTTTCCGATCAAAGTCCCTGGATTAGTCACGCTGTTACAGCCCGTCTGGCTCTCATCGCCTAAAATCAGCCCCAACTTTCTTAAACCCGTATGGATCAGCGTGCCTTCCAAAGAGAGCGTAATGGGCTTTTCATCAAAACGCAAATTGGCGCACTTTGTCCCAGCCCCCAGGTTGGTTCGGTGCCCCAAAATAGAGTCTCCGACGTAGGAGAGGTGGGCGGCAACAGCATGGTTTAAAAAAACACTGTTCTTAACCTCTGTCGCATGGCCCACCACAGCGCGGTCTCCAAGGATAACATTACCGCGAATATAAGCGCCATGACGAATTTCACAGCCTTCTCCGATAATGCAAGGCCCCTGAATATAGGCCCCGGGCTCAACTAGAGAGCCTTTCCCCATAAAAATCGACTCCTTGTTGACAAGAAACGCACCCTCAGAAACCGTGCCGTTCATCGAGCCATGAAATTGCTGAATATAAGCAGAAATACGAGGAAGAGCCTCCCACACAGCGAGAAGGTCTTTAAAGAGCGCTCTGTGGGCAAATCCCTCAAGATCAAAAAAAGTTTCCGGAGAGAGGTGTGTCATAGGGGCTCCATTTTTTCATAAAGACTGCTTTCTTACAAGAAGGAAATATATATCTCTTTTGTTTTCTTCTTCTTTCGGTGTGGAGTTGTTCATAGCTTTGTGCAAAAGGCTAAAGACGAGGAGAAAAAGGAGAGATTTTGCCGTTCATGGGTTGTTTGTCCACAGACGATTACCTTCAACATTTTGTCTTTTTGCCCATTGATCGGGGGTTTATAAACATTCCCAAAATGCTCTTTCAACGATCTGTGAACAGCTTTTCCACACTAATGAATAATTTTAAACCCACTCAACTCGACGAAAAAACCAAACTCCGTTTTAATCGATTTGACGAGGGCCCCTCTGGCATCACTTTGCAACCGCTCTAAAAGTGCCTCAAGGACCTCCTGAGGGCCTTCAGCGTAAATTTCCACACTGCCATCCGACAAGTTTTTAACTGTTCCAGAAAGGCCTAGCTGAACGGCGTGGAAGCGGGTTGTTGCGCGAAAAGAGACCCCCTGGACTAGGCCGTAGACCGTGGCGCGCATCTGAACCATGAGCGTCCTTTAGATTTTGTTGTTTAAAAAATTTTTCCCCAATATACTTTATTAGTCAAATGGTTGTAGAGGGAAAAATTATACCAAAAGCCAAAGGAAAGGCAACGTATTATGAATTTAATTTTTAATTAATACGGATAAAATGCGGGCGGCGCCCGCAAAGAAAAAATAAGCAGCACATGAAAATAGAAGTTCTTCGAGACGAAGATTTGAGTGATCTTATAAAGACATTTAGGTTTCCTTGGACATCTTCTGAAGCGACCAAAGCTAAGTGGGACGCGTATTTAATGGAAAAGCGCAAAGGCTCTATATTCAATTAGGGTACATACCAGATGGTGAAGGTGTCACTTATAAATACGAGGCTACTGTTCCAGGACACTCTTATCCACTCGACGACGATCTTGTTATTTGGCTTAAGAAAAAATTGCCGAGCCTAAGAGATTGTGTCAAACAAGTGTTTCTTTAAAAGAAAATAATGTTTTTCGTAGCTCTTTCTAGCTCTCGATGTCAGTATAAGCACTTCTTGAATGGTGGTTTTGTCTTTATGTTCAGCTTGTCCTGGTTTATTAGCAACTACCACCATCGCTTTGTCATTGAAGGTGAAAAAGACGCGGATGTAATGACTTTTCTGTTGGGAAACGATAACATTCTTAAGCACAATAGAGCTCCTGTCACTTAATGGCTCTATAAAGACTTCAGAGTCTTCTGAATAAGGGAACTCGCATTCTTCTATTAAAAACGTTTTATCGTAGCATTGGAATTGAGCTTGCCAAAAGGTGCTGGGCAGATCAAGATGGTGCAAGGCTTTTAATTTTCTAATGTAATGGATTGCGTTGTCAGGTTTAATGGAAATGATTCGGAGAGGATCTATTTGGTCAAGTATAATCGTGGGTTCGATAGAACTGCTTTCCACTAATACAGTATTTACTCCTTGGATTGAAATAATTGCAGATTCTTTTTCTGCTGTGGCAACTAAACGATCATCGATTTTAATCATATCTGATGATTGCAATGGAAAAAACTCATGAGTTCCTGGCAGACAAAGCAGGGAGGTATTCGCGATGATCGGATGTGTAATGAACGTCAGTATTTCTTGTAAGCTTTCGATAGAAGCAAAAGAAAAATCAATCGTCGCAAGACCTTTGAAAAAATCCTTCCAGCGGTATGCTGGGGTTAAAGGAAGTTGCCAGCAGTTTTTTGTGGAGTCGTAGGTTAAATCAGTAGTTTTTAAAAATTTTGTCTGGTCTGACGGCAGCAAATTGCTCCATTTACAGTAACTCGTACAATCGGTTAACGTATCGCAGCTAATTGCAAAATTGTAAGTCTTTTTTGGCTCGTTATTGAATAGGAGAGAAATGTGATTGCCTCCTGCATAGCAGCTTGAATAATGAAAGAAGTGAGTTTTTACGTTTGACTGAAAAAAGTCCAAGACCTCTTTAAATTCTTGCGTGTCCAAGTCTGCTATAAGCGGTTTACCTATCCACGATATTGTCTGATTGGAATTCGACTCCTTGTATATGGATCCACCGTGGCCTGCAAGCACAATATTCCATGAGGAGGGTCTCCTTTCTTCATCAGGGATAAAAAAATCCGACAAAGTGTTTATCATGGATGTTCGATTGTAAGTATCAAAACAAATAGCAGGAGAGTCTTCTGGATAGGCGACTTTTTCAAGAGAATCAGTCTTAAAACCTAACGGATGGTGATCAGCATATTTCTTTGGCACAAACAAATAAAAACCACTTGTATTTTTGTAGATGTCCCAATCTTGCGGATCAAAGGTGGTGCAATAATTGAGTAAGAGCTGAAAACTTTCGTCTGTTACATTGTGTTTGTTGGCATAAAATTCTTTATTGATGTTTTGAACAACTAATTTTTTGTTTTGGCAAACATCACCGCTCTGCGTATTGTAGTACTTACTCCAATACTCCATCCTTTCATTGATCGCGGAGTAAAGATCGTAAGTTTGATGAGAAAGCGAATCTTTTTCTTGCAGCTTCTGCTCAAAACTTGTTCGACGCTCAATAAAAGAATTCCAAAGAGTTATATTTAACAAAATAGGAGTCGTTTGTTCAGCAATTGCTGATTGTAGCCTAGTTATCAAAAACCAACTTTCTGGCCGCCCCACATTCTCCCAATTGTTATGGTCTAGAAGAATAATGCAATTCTGTGGGGTGTTTTCTGCCGTGTTTACCCTAGAAGATGTGATCAACAACAGTTGCACAAGTACGATGATGATTTTGTTTTTAATGTTCATGATTTATTCCCAAAAAGGCCGATACGTCATAACCCCATCTGCATTATTGACATTGATGATTTGCATTTGTTGAATGTTGAGAGCTTGCATATAACCTAAAACTAGTATGGCATTAGACCCTTCGCAATAGGCATAATCGCCGCCACCCAAGTCCGCGTCAGTTTTTCCTTCAAGAGATTGAACCACCAAGGCTAAATCTTCGACATGAAAAGTGGTCTTATTGGATAACATGCCGGAAATACCAAAGCCAAAAACGCTTCCTGCCCCTACTATAGAGGCTGTGGGATGGCTTATTTTATCTTTGAAGACGGGTTCTACTTTTTCAATCCAAGTGCGTGCAAAAGCTGTTGCTTGAACAATATCTTGAGAAGACATTGGATTTGGACTGCTGAATTCTTGCGTGTTTCTGCCTTGAATGGTTTCTATGATGTAGTCTTTGAAGGCCCCTGCTCCCTCTTCTTGGCAATTGACTAAATAAGAGTCGCCTTGTGCTTTTGCGGTAAACTGTATGCTGCCTCCTCCGACATCCCACACTACAAGCGTTTCAGGATCCACATCTGTTTTTGAGAGAACTGCTTGAAAAGTCAATTTTCCTTCTAGACATTGATCGATGATATGTATCTTAATGCCTATTTCCTTCTGAAGGTGATGTGCAAAGTGCATTCCGTTGGGTGTTGAGCGAAAAGAGGCTGTTGCAATAGCTACAATGCCTTTGGGATTGAAAGTCTTGGCCATTTTCACTGCTTCGTTGAAGGCTTTGAACCCTTCTTCCATAATGTCTGAACTTAAGTTGCTGTGTGCATGTTTAGAGACGCTATTGTAGAAGTCGACGAAATAGCGTTGAGTGTGGAGTGTTTTTATAATCTTGTTGGTCTGTACATCAACCTCTGCAATGTGTAATTTCGGTCCACCCATTCCAATATCTATGGCTGCACGAATGACCTTACCCTCTTCTCCTGCCAAAAAATGGATGAAGCAGAGTAAAAAGATACTAAGAGAAACTTCGACTCGCTGGATTTGCATAAGAGATTGTCTTCTAGATTAAAAAATTATGGGTAATCTCACCGCAAAATGAGTGAAAGAATCTGGGTGAGAGGATTTGAACCTCCGGCCGCTTCCCTTGCAAGTTTTTTCCTGTTTTTAATCATAGCATCCGGTCTCATTCAATTCCATCATAATCGCGTTCATGATGCTATTTTAGATTGATT
>Ga0364908_10286_pt1 | contig 15480 bp, 12 predicted proteins | sample ExccelJu500002D4_2_FD_206965 | JGI IMG/M metagenome (GOLD analysis project Ga0364908, IMG submission 206965) | Enriched cells from Trout Bog Lake Hypolimnion, Wisconsin, USA - BchlTB.July02.5000.02.D4 | ecosystem: Environmental > Aquatic > Freshwater > Lake > Hypolimnion/Profundal zone | place...
CCCCTGAAGAGGGGGTCACTAACGCAAAGGAGTCTGTTTTAAAGGCTACAACAGCTAATTATCTTTTGGGCTGTTGTTGTGGTTGCCTTTGTTGTGGTTGCTGCTGCTGAGGACGTCCTTGAGGTTGTGCAGGATTTGGACGGCCAGGAGTAGCACCAGCTGGGCGACCAGCTTCTTGACCCAAAATTTTATTCAATTGGGTTTGAAGATTGTTGGACTGGATGCCAGGCTGATTTAAGCTTTTCAGCAAACTGGCAAGTTCTTGTAAATTGCTTCTAATTTGAGTGTTGTCTCTTAATTGACTTTGGTCTTGTGGTGACAGTGTGTTCAAGCTCGAGTTGAGTTGTTGAATGGAGTTGTTAATCGTTGTTTGTTGAGCTGCTTGAATGCTGCCCCCTCTGCTTGCTGTCTTAATCTGAGTAATCAGGCTATTGATGTTTTGTTGGATTTGTGGAACGGTTGAACTAGTAGGCATAAACCCTCTCTTATTTAAATTTTTATTGGCGTAACGATTAGCCCAAAAGGCCCGCTTTACGCTAATTACGCTTAAACCTGATCGTATATAAATAAAAAATTAAGTCAAGCGCCTTTTTAGAGAAGCTCAACTTTAGTCAAAGAGTGGATTTTAATAAACAGAGACTCAAGAACATGCGCTAAAGGGGTGGAACTTTCTACAAGTTTTAACGCTTGGGTCATTTGAAAAGCCGTCTTTTCAAATGCCAAGGGAGTTATTCCCCCTCCTTCCCCCTCCAAAGTAGCGACCATTCTGTCGCGGCAAGAGATAAAGATCTGAAGGAGAAGCTCTTTAACAGAGTTTAGGTAGGAGAGGTGGACCATTCCTTCGCTCAAGCGTAACTTTTTGGCCGTTAACAAAGGGGTAGCCTCTTTAGGTTCTAAAGAGGCTTCTTTTAACAGTCTCTCCCTTTCCTCTTCTACTCTCTTGGCTAAAGCCTCCACTGTCTTAAGAAGTTCTGGGTAAAAGGGGTCTGGCTCTTTCAACAAGTGCAGAAAGTGCTTCAGCTCTTCCTCTTTCCCTTGCCTCTTCTCTAATTCCAACGCCCGACCCATCGAGCCAAAAGACCGAGAGTAGTGATCCTTCGCCCTCTCCTCATCCACACCATAACGCGCCTTCAAAAAAGCAGTAAACTCATCTTCTTTTAAAGAGCCAAAGCGCACTTCTTGTGCCCGAGAGCGAATGGTCGGGAGGAGCTCTTCTTTCTTTGAGGAGAGCAAGATGACAACGCTCGAGAGCAAGGGCTCTTCAAAGCTCTTCAGCAATGCGTTGGCTCCATCGGGAAGCATCCGCTCAGCGCTATGGAGGATAAAGAGGCGCTTTTTTCCGCTGTTTGGCCGCTCAAAGATCTGGGAAATAAGCTCTCTGATCGTCTCGATGCTGTAAAGGCCGATCTTGCCTTCGGGGAAGAACTGAAAAAGGTCGGGACTTAAAGCGCTGTTTTTACTCTCTTGCAACAGCAGGCGGGCAAAACGCTCGGCAAAGAGGCTTTTTCCCACGCCCTCCGGGCCGGTAAAGAGGAGGAGGTTTGGCAAAGCTCCGCTTTGCAAGAGGCGGCCAAGATAGGCTTTGACTCTGTCGTGGCCTACAAGGCCATCAAAGGGCAAGGTGTTCATCGATGATCTGTTGGGCAACTTTAATCACATCTTCTTGAGGCTGCATGGCATCGATCCTGTAGATTCTGTTGGGCTCCTGTTGGCTTAAGCGCAAAAAAGCGCCGCGCACGGCTTCGTGAAAGAGAAGTGACTCAGCCTCCATGCGGTCAGAGCCTCTCTTGGCTTTGAGGGCCCGCTCGAGTCCGACAGTAGGGTCAACGTCGAGCCAAAGGGTCAGGTCTGGTCTACACTCTCTTTCAGCAAAATGGCAGATGGGGGCCACGGCCGCCTCGCTTAAGCCGCGCGCGGCTCCCTGGTAGGCAATCGTGGAGTCAGAGAAGCGGTCGCAGAGGACGATTTTGCCTTGATTGAGGGCTGGCAAGATCACTTCTTGGACGTTCTCAACGCGGCTGGCAAGAAAGAGAAAGAGTTCGGCCTCGTCTTTTAAATGAAACTGCTGTTTCATCAAAAGAAGCCGGCGCACTTCCTCGCCGAAGGGGGTTCCTCCGGGCTCTCTTGTCTTGACAACCTCCACTCCTTTTTGCCGAAGGTGGCGCTCTAGGGCGGTAATCAAACTCGACTTACCCGCCCCTTCGCCGCCTTCTACAGTGATAAACTTCCCGCGCCTCATTCCTCTTGCTTATCCTCTGGTTTGGCCTCCTCGTCATTCAGCTCTTCGGCGACACTGGCCACTTTTTGGACGCTGAGCAGTCTGCTGTCGTTTTTGAGCTGGGCGAGTCGGACGCCTTGAGTCGAGCGCCCCATCACACGCACGTCACTCATGCGGATGCGAATCGTCTGGCCGTTTGTAGCCACCATCACGACACCATCACTCTCTTGGACGCTTAAGGCAGAGATCACCTGGCCATTGCGCTCGCTCGTAAGGATCGAGCGGACGCCAAGGCCTCCGCGATGAGTCGCACGGAAATCGTCGACAAGCGACCGCTTGCCAAAGCCGTTCTCACAGACGACCAAGATGCTCTCGCTCGGGGAGACCACTTCGCAGCCCACAACGTAGTCGTTTTCATTCTTGAGTGTGACGCCGCGGACACCGCGCGCCAGGCGCCCCATGGGGCGCACTTCACTCTCGTCAAAGCGCACGGCCGACCCTTGATAGGTAAAGAGCATCACTTGCTTGTCTTTCTCCACCACTTTGGCGGCAATCAGTTCATCGCCTTCATCGATCTCGATGGCGCGGAAGCCCTTGCGGCGCATGCTATTAAAGGTCTTAAGCTCGCTCTTCTTGACAACGCCGAGCCTTGTCGCCATGAAGATGCACGCCTCCTTTTCAAACGAGGGGAAGGTGAGGATCGTCTCGATCTTTTCGTTCGGTTGAATATCTTCTAAGAGGTTGATCAAGGCCTTCCCTTTCGACTTCCGGCTCGCCTCGGGCACCTGCCAGCTCTTCAAGACGTAGCAACGCCCAAGGCTGGTGAAGATCAAGAGGTAGTCGTGCATCCAGGCGACGTAGAAGCCCTTGATAGCGTCTTCTTCTTTTTTGAGCTCAACACCGCTGATCCCTTGACCGCCGCGCTTTTGCTCTCTAAAGAGGGTCACAGGCATGCGCTTGATGTAATCATCCTCCGAGATCTGGATGATAATCTCTTCATTTGCGATCAGATCTTCCATCTCCATCTCCCCTTGGAAGGGGACGATCTCTGTCTGACGCGGCGACTTGTGAGTCTCTTCAATCCTTAAAAGCTCTTCCTTGATGATGCCACGCACTCTCTCCTCTGAGGCCAAGACGGATCGGTACCAGTCGATCTTGCGGAGGAGCTCTTGGTGCTCTTCTTGCAGCTTGTTCCTCTCAAGGCCTGTCAGCTGGTAGAGCCGCAGGTCGAGGATCGCCGAAGCCTGAATTTCTGTAAAAGCAAAGAGGTGGATCAGCTCCTGCTTAGCCTGCTCTCTCGTTTGGCTCGCCCGGATGGTGCGCACCACTTCGTCGAGCTGATCTAAGGCGCGTAGGTACCCCTCGAGAAGATGGGCTCTCGCCTCTGCTTTCTTCAACTCGTAGGCTGTACGCTTGCGGACGACCTCGATGCGGTGCGTGATCCATGCCTGGACCATCTGCTTGATTGTCATCACTTGGGGTAGTCCCTTGTCGAGCGCCAGCATGATGCAGCCAAAGGTGACCTCGAGATCGGAAAACTTAAAGAGCTGGCAGGTGACGACGTCGCTGATCACGCCTTTTTTGAGCTCGATCACGATGCGGAGTCCGTCTTTGTCCGACTCGTCGCGAAGGTCGGAGATCCCGGTGATCACCTTGTCGTTGATGAGGCCTGCGATCTGCTCGATCAGGCGAGCCTTATTGATATTGTAGGGAATCTCGGTGATGACGATCTGCTCTCGGTCGATCCCTTCCATCGGTTCGACGTTCAAGACGCCGCGTAAAGTGAGCTTACCGCGTCCGGTGTGGTAGGCCTCTTTGATGCCTTTATAGCCTTGGATGGCGCCACCTGTGGGAAAGTCGGGCCCTGGCATCAGGCGCATCATCTCGTCAATGGTTGCCGCCGGATTGTCGAGAAGCAAGGTCGTGGCTTGAATGAGTTCATTTAAGTTATGCGGCGGAATATTGGTCGCCATCCCGACGGCAATCCCTGAGGAGCCGTTACAGAGGAGGTTCGGAAAGAGCGCAGGAAAGACCATAGGCTCGGTCTTCGTCTCGTCGTAGTTTGGCTGATAGTCGACAGTCTCTTTGTCTAGGTCTTCCATCAGCTGGATGGCAGCGTGCGTGAGCCTCGCCTCAGTGTAACGCATCGCAGCAGGCGGGTCGCCGTCGACCGAGCCGAAGTTTCCCTGGCCGTCGATCAGGCGGTACCGCATCGCCCACGGCTGCGCCATGCGCACAAGCGTTGGGTAGATCACCTGTTCGCCGTGCGGGTGAAAGTCGCCGGAGGTGTCCCCCGAGATCTTGGCGCACTTTCTGTGCTTACCCCCGGGCGAAAGATTTAAGAGTTTCATCGCGTAGAGGATGCGGCGCTGCGAAGGCTTTAGGCCGTCGCGTACATCAGGCAACGCTCTCGAGATAATCACCGACATCGAATAGCGGAGATAGCTCGTCTTCATCTCCTCTTCGACATTGCAAATGGTAAACCGTTCAGAATTGTCCGTCGTCATATCTTAAAACCTATCAAATATCGAGATTAGTTACGGAGAGGGCGTGCTGTTCAATAAAGGCACGCCGGGGAGGGACATCCTCTCCCATGAGCATCGTGAACATGCGGTCAGCCGCGATCGCGTCTTGCAGCGAGATGCGGATCAGCGTGCGCGTCTTAGGGTCCATCGTCGTCTCCCAGAGCTGGTCGGCATTCATCTCGCCAAGACCTTTGTAACGCTGGATGACGATGCCCTTACGACCGTTGCTCCTTAAAAAGATGAGGAGCTCCTTCATCGTGTGGATGGTGTGATCTGTCTCTCCAGATTCTCGGACAGTGAGGAGCGGTTCAGAAGGGCTCTGCCACTTGCTCAAGGCCCATCCCTCCCTCTTTAAACCCTCTTCTAATCTCTGTAAGAAAATTTCGTCGTAAAGCTCGACAAAGTAGAGCGGCTCAGGTCTAAAGTGGGCCTCTTCCTCGCCCTTACTCTCCCTCTCTTCGCTGCTGCTCTTCACACTCTCTTCAAAGCGCTGCCTCTGTTCCTCTAAATGGCGCTTTTTAAACTCCTCGAGCTCGTCCAAACTCCAGGCAAACTGCACGCCGTCTCCTAAGTGGACCTGGAACCGAGGGAGCATCCCGTCGCTATTTAGCCCTTTCAGAAAGGTCTCGAAAGAGACCCCTTTTCGCTCCATGCGGTGCACAAAAGACTCGACACTTACAATCTGTTCTAAGAGCCTCGCGACCTCTTCTTTGGAGAGGGGCTCCTCTCTTCCAGGCACAAAAAAGGCCAAGTCGCTAAGCCCAAGCTCCAACAAGTAGCCTTCCATCTCCTTTTCTGAGTGGATGTAGCGGCTCTCCTTCTTTCTCGAGACGCGGTAGAGCGGTGGCTGGGCGATGTAGATAAAGTTGTTCTCCACTAAAGCGCCCATATGGCGGAAGAAAAAGGTGAGAAGGAGCGTGCGGATGTGCGAGCCGTCGACGTCGGCGTCGGTCATGATGATGATCTTGTGGTAGCGGAGCTTGTCGAGCTGGAAGCCATCTTTGCCGATGCCGCAGCCAAGTGCCGAGATCATCGTGCCGACTTCTGTGTTGTGCAAGATCTTGTCGAGCCGTGCTTTTTCGACGTTCAAAATCTTACCGCGGATCGGCAAGATGGCTTGGTTTCTCCGATCCCGCCCCGACTTGGCGCTTCCGCCGGCCGAGTCGCCCTCGACGATAAAAATCTCGCACTTAGCCGGATCCCTCTCTTGGCAGTCGGTGAGCTTACCGGGAAGTCTTCCCGAGTCGAGCGCACCCTTTCTCAACGTGAGTTCGCGCGCTTTCCTTGCCGCCTCCCGCGCTTGTGCCGAGAGGAGCCCCTTTTCAGCAATGAGCTTCGCCTCCTGCGGATGCTCGCCGAGCCAGATCTGCAGCTCTTCGCCCGTGATCTGCTGCACGATCGAGCCGACGCCGCTGTTGCCTAAGCGCTGCTTGGTCTGCCCTTCAAACTGGGGGTTTGGCACCTTGACCGAGATCACCGCCGAGAGTCCCTCGCGCATGTCGTCTCCAGTGATCGAGATCTTGTCGGTCTTGACCACATTGGTCGCCTTGATGTAGTTGTTCAAGACGCGGGTGAGCGCTGTGGAAAAACCCGAAAGGTGCGTCCCTCCGTGCTTGGTGGGGATGTTGTTGACAAAGGAGTAGATCGTCTCTTGGTAGCCGTCGTTCCACTGGAGGGCCACCTCGAACTCGACCCGTCCATCTTCTCCTTCCTTGACGCCGGAAAAAGCGATGGGGGCGGGAAAGAGCGGCTTCTTATTTTCGTTTAAATACTCGACAAAGGAGACTAAACCTCCAGAATAGTTAAAATTGACGTCCTCTTGGCCGCCGTTTCGCTCGTCGTGCAGATAGATATTGATTCCTTTGTTTAAAAAGGCGAGCTCGCGGAGCCGCTTCATCAAGATCGCGTAGTCAAAGACCGTGGCCTGCATAATAGTGTTGTCTGGAAGAAAGGTGATCCGCGTCCCCCGCTTCTTCGTCTCTCCTAAAGCGGTGAGCGGCCGCACCACCTTACCGCAGGAAAACTCAATCTCGTAGGCTTGGTTGTTCTTGTAGACCTGGACCAGCATCATCTTGGAGAGGGCGCAGACGCACGAAATCCCGACGCCGTGAAGGCCCCCTGAGACCTTGTACGACTCCTTGTCGAACTTGCCCCCAGCGTGTAAGATCGTCATCACCACCTCGACGGCTGAGACGTCGCGGCCTTGCCGTGCCGACTCCTTCGCGTGGCGCTCGACCGGAATCCCTCGCCCGTTGTCCTCAATCGTGATGGAGTTGTCGGGATGGATCGTCACGTAGATAGCCGTGCAGTAGCCCGCCATCGCCTCGTCAATGCTGTTGTCGACTGCCTCGTAGACTAAGTGGTGGAGGCCATCGACGTTTGTATCGCCGATGTACATTCCCGGCCTCTCCCGCACTGCCTGCAGGCCTTCTAAGACCGTGATCGAACTTGCATCGTAGCTCTTTTCTTCTTTAGAAGATGGAGTTGGGGTAGAAGGAGTGGAAGAGGAGTCTGTCTTAGGATCTGTCTCTTGTTCTTGCTTTAATGTCTCGTGATTCATCCAATACCTTTATTTTAAGCGAAAAATGAGCGACTTGATCGTCAACGTCGGAAACCGGCGCCTTAACCGTTCGAGGAGCTTGGGTTTCTCATACGTCTCGAGCAAGCTGTAAAGCGTTGAGTTTTTGACATTTACAACTAAAAGCCCCTGTTCAAACGAGAGAGGTTCCGCCATCGAGGAGAGCTTGTGGCCGATCAGCTCTGCCCAAGACGAGCAGATCAATTCCCCTCCCCTCCCATCGGTGTTGACCTTCTTTTCTAAGGAGCATAAAGCGCCTTGTAGCAGATCCCCCGCCAAGCGGTTTGTCACACGCGTCTTGTGCTGTTCTGCTCTCATTTTCTCAATCTCTAAAAAAAATGAAAGCATACCATTTTTGGCTTGGGTTGTCGAGACTTAAATGGTGAATTTTATGAAGGGAGTATTTCCGCTAGAGACGCCCTCGGATTAATCTTGCGGTAGAGATGCTCTAGCTTTTTTCTTCGCTCTCCCTCACCCACCCACTCTTGTAACAATTCTTTTTCTCGGCGTGAGTAGAGCGCCTCGCCACATAAGAATAATGATCGGGTTCCATTTTAAAAGCTGCCGTTTTAAATATAAATCTATAGTATAACTATTTTTTTTAAACATCAATGAAAATGAACAACACCACTCAAAAGTATCTAGCCTTCTATTTTCACTTTCTCTATACTTCCGAGAGTCTAAATTGTTTAATACATCCCCCTCCTCATGAGCGTACGCGACCTCACCATCCTCGGCTGCTCTAGTCAACAGCCGACCCGCTTTCGAAACCACGGAGCCTACCTCGTTCGCTGGAACGACGAAGGCCTCCTCTTTGACCCCGGCGAAGGGACGCAGCGGCAGTTTATCTTTGCCAATATTGCTCCCCCTGTTGTCACCCGAATCTTTATCTCCCACTTTCACGGCGACCACTGCTTAGGGCTCGGCTCGATCTTGATGCGCTTAAACCTAGACGGCGTCACCCACCCGATTCACTGTTACTACCCGGCAAGCGGCAAAAAGTACTTCGACCGCCTGCGGTACGGCACCTCCTACCACGAGACCATCACTGTTGTCGAACACCCCGTCTCTTCAGAGGGCATCGTCTCAGACGACGGCAAATTTAAAATCGAAGCGGTCTTTCTCGAGCACGGCATCGACAATATCGGCTGGAGAATCACCGAACCAGATACGCTGAAGTTTGACAGTGAGAAGCTTAAAAAAGAGAAGATCGAAGGCCCCCTCGTGCGCAAACTTCAGGAAGAGGGCTCTTTGCTGGTCGATGGAGAACTCGTGAAACTAGAAGATGTGAGCCGGATCAGAAAAGGCGACGCAATCGCCTTGGTGATTGACACTAGAGTGTGTCCTCAAGCAATCAGTATCGCTAAAGGTGCCCGCCTCCTCCTTATTGAGAGCACCTACCTGGAAGAGGAAAAGCTCTTGGCTAAAAAACACATGCATTTGACAGCAAAACAAGCGGCAGAGATCGCTTTAGCCGCAGGTGTCGAAGAGGCCATTTTGACCCATTTTTCCGCAAGGTATTTAAGTTCCAAGCCACTGGAACAAGAAGCACGCGCTGTCTTTCCCAACACGCACGCCGCGGAAGACTTTAAAGTCTTTCCCTTCCCCAAAAATAAGTTAGAAGAGAGATCGAGGTAAAACCATATGTTTCTCCAAACCGTCGACGCCTTTTTAAAGCAGCTCAAAAGCAACAACGCCTCTTTCCACACCATCCGCAATTACGCCATCGATCTGAACGCCTTTAAATCCTTTATGGAAGAAGATCGGAAGAAGGAAGGGCTGATGGTCCCCAAAACGCCCAAGATCGACTATAACTTTGCCTTAAGTAAGAGCGATGAGGCCTTTGACCTCTCCTCCATCGACCGAAAAAAGATCCGCCTCTTCTTAGCCGCCTTAAGTAGCCGTGACGTCAATAAACGCACCATCGCAAGACGCTTAGCGACCTTACGCTCTTTCTTTAAATTTGCCTTAAAGCAAGGCCTTATCTCCACCAATGCCACTGAGGAGATTGAGACGCCAAAGATCGATAAGACCATCCCCTATCCCCTCTCCGAAGCAGAGGTCAACCACCTCTTCTTACAGCCAAACACAGCAATCTACTTGGGTTTTCGCGACCGGACGATCATGGAGCTCTTCTATAGCTCAGGGTTAAGAGTGAGCGAGCTCGTCTCGTTAAACAGAGAAGACTTCGACCCACAAAGCAACCTCTTAAAACTACAGGGCAAAGGCAGAAAGGAGCGCATCGTCCCGATCACACGTAACGCCGCCGACTGGATTCAAAACTACTTAAATTTAGAGGAGAGGCAAAAGGCGGGTAAAGAACATAAGGATCAACCGCTCTTTTTAAACCACCGAGGAACACGCTTAACCACCCGTTCTGTCGACAGAAATTTCATGAGATACCTCAAACTGTCTGGTCTTTCGGGAAATATCACCCCGCACACGATCCGCCACTCGATCGCCACTCATTGGCTCGAAAAGGGCATGGACCTAAAGACCATTCAGCTCCTCTTGGGGCATAGCTCACTTGTCACCACTACAATCTATACCCACGTCTCTTCTAAACTTAAGAGTGACAGCTACGAGAAGGCCCATCCTCGGGCTTAGAAAGTGTTTGAAAATTTCTTTTCGTCGATTTTCGGGATTATTTTGGCCTATTTTGGGCTCTTTTTGGGGGAGTAATATACGCAATGTTGATATGACTCCCCCAAAAAGAGCCCAAAAGAGGCTCAAAAGAACCCGAAAATCGACTGAAAAGAAATTTTCAAACACTTTCTTAGAACGCCTGAATATTAAGGCAATATTGAGGCGTTCTAAGAGACTCGATTTGAGGCGCTTTCACTTAAGCTCAAATGCTAAGATTATTTTCGAGGAATGGTATGACATGCCTAGAGCGTTAGGGGAGTGGCAGCAGGGGGCAAAGAGTGCTGTAGCGGTACATCTTGTGAAAAAAGGTGTTTCTTGGTGGTGCGGCAAAAACTCACGCGATGCGTATCTTAAATAAGACAGTGAATTTTAATCAGTAGCTTCGCTATGCTTCATAAAAAACTGTTGAACAAATACGAGGAATATTTCTTATGTGTGGCTATATAGTGCTTCCACTTGAAAGGCACCTAAACTTTTTATTTAAAATAGTCCATCTTTGAACTTTTCGGCGCCACTTATATGGTCCTTCGGATATTAAGTGGCGCCGAAAAATTCAAATCTGAACCATTTTAAACAAAAATTTAGGGTGCCTTTCAACCGGAAGCACTATAGAGGGAACTCTCAAATTGAGTAAAAATTTTTAAAACACTAGTTATAAACAACTTAAAGTTTTTCGCTTATTGGAATCGATTAACCTCTCAACTTACCCGCTTTTTTCAAACCTACCAATTCTCTTCCCTCTATCGAAATCAATCGATCGAGGATCTCTTGAATGGTCTTATCTCCACTATTTCCTACAAAAGAGTGCATCTTTTGCCAGCACTGGAGGGCTGCGATTACATCCTCACTTTCTACCCCGTGAAACTGGACTTTGACACCTACAGCTTGAGCTGCAAGATACTGTAAGAGAATGGTTACTTTGGGATTGTTATAAAATAGACCCGCGCCGAGGGGGCCGGTGTGAATCAAGACTTCTTTTCCTGCTTCTCTGTTCTCTTTGACCATCATAAAGCCTGCGTAAGCTGTGTTGAAGAGATCGTAGACTGTCTCTTGTGCTATCTGATTTTCTCGCGTTCTTTTGAGTATTCTTGGCGCAGCAATAGCGAGATAATTGACAGTTTGGATTTCAGGTAGATCGCGCATTTGATCAGGTGCCACTAGTTCTCCATACAGTCTGTGCTGTTGGACGCGTTGGACTCCTTTAACGAGAATAGGTGTTGGGCTGCCTTTTCCTGGCTCGTCATCACCCTCACGCGTTTTTCTTGTTATGAAGCTCTCTTCTGGACATGCAACTGCATTTAAACCGGGCGCTTCTCCAAATAGGACTTCTTCTTGGGCATTACCCTCTCCATCATCATAGCCTCCACCAAAAAATTTGTTGGCAAAATCGGTCCATGTGGCTTCTTGTGCATCTGATGGTGCGCTATAGTCATAGAGTTGATCTGTGTGCTGAAGTGGCTCTCCCCTCCACTCAATTTTTTGCTGAAAATGGGTGGGTAGGCGCTTTTGAGATGGGTCACAATAATAGGGATTATTTCCCCCTTTTTGATTAGGAGAGAGTTCATAAATGTGCATTGTGTGCTCTGTGATCTTTCCGGCTCCGTGTCGAAGGGTGTTAGCTTTGTTTACACCATTTGCATCTTGTTGATCCAGGAAGTTTAGAAGAGCATCAAAATTGTGATTATCCTTTAGTTTGGCTTTTATTTTCTGTTCAGTCCTTACATACTCACCTTGCATTACTGGTGCTCCGGCAGCAGCCACGCTACTGGAGGCATTGCCCACAGGGGAGCGCTCGGCCTTCATTTTTAGTTGAACGGCCTCTGCCTTTTGATGGAATTCAAGCGCTTGATCATGAAGACCTAAAGCTCGACATGCGTTCGCCATGCCATTGTAGACATTGCCCACATGGAGGTGACCTGGTCCCCATGTTTCTAGCCAAATGACCAGAGCCTTTTGATAGAACTCGAAAGCTTTGGTATGCTCGCCTTGGGTTTGATAGATGATTGCTATGTTATGATAGGAGTCGCCCACCCTGAAGTGATGGGGTCCTAGTGTTCTTATCCGAATGGCGAGAGCATTTTCAGCATACTGTAACGCTTGGTCATACTGACCTTGGGCTTGATAGACGATCGCCACGTTATTATAGGAGTCGCCCACACTTGGGTGATCGGGTTCAAGTGTCTTTAGCCGAAGGGCTAGAGCTTGTTCAAAGTACTGTAATGCTTTGCCGTGTTGGCCTAGGGCTTGATAGACGATCGCGATGTTATTATAAGAGCTGGCCACAGCGGAGTGATTGGGTTCAGGTGCCTTTAACCGAACGGCTAGCGCCATTTCGTAGAACTCTAATGCTTTATCATTTTTGCCTTGGATTTGATAGACGATGGCTATATGATTGTAGGAGTCACCTACACTTGGGTGATTGGGCCCCACCGTTTTTAGCCGAATGGTTAGAGCTATATGATAGGACTCTAATGCTTTGTCATGTTGGCCTAAGGCTTTGTATGTGGTCCCCAGGCTATGAAAGGTGGTGTGTACATTGGAGTAGTTAGGTATTTTGACCTGAATGTCTAGAGCCTTTTGATCATATACAAGAGCTTGAGCATGGTGGCCTTGGGCTTGATAGACAGAAGCTATATTGTGATAGGAGTCGCCCACCTTGAAGTGATTTTGGCCAAGTGTTGTTTGGCGAATGGATAGAGCCTGACGATGAGACTCTAACGCTTTGTCATGTTGGCCTAGTGCTCGATGTGCATTCGCCACGTTATTATGGCAGTCGCCCACAGTGGGGTGATCGGAGCCCCATGCCTCGAGCAAAGTAGCGAGAGCCTTTTGATGAAACTCTAACGCTTTGTCATGTTGGCCTTGGGCTTCATAGGCAAGCGCTATGTTGTTATAGGTGGCACCGAGAGTGGGAAGATCAGGCTTAGGAGCTTTTAGATAAATGGGCAGAGCTTTGAGATCGAACTCAAGAGTTTTGCTGTGTTGGCCCAGAGATCGATGTGCATTTGCTATGTTATTATAGAGGGTGCCTAGAGTGGGGTGATCTGGTCCTTGTGTGCGAAGATAGATAGCTAAGGCTTGAGAGTACTCTTCTAAGGCTTCCTTGTACATGGCTTGACATCCTAGAGCCACTCCACACCTCACATGAGCATCGGCGGCTTCAAGTGCATCATCACCGTAACGGGTCTTTTTGATGCGCATATCTTTTTTATAATAGTCTATAGCTCGGGCGTACTGCCCTTCAGCACACGCCTTATTGCCTAAAAGTTCATCTGTCGTTTCTGCGATCTCAATACCCTCTGACCTTTGGACAGCTTGAATGAACGTCTCCATGCCTTTACGCAAGGTCTCTTCCTTGGCCTTGCTTTCGACTGTCGCTCGCTCTTTGTTTCTGTTCATGTGTATAAGTTGAGCGAGCTCTTTGGCTTGGGTTACACTAAAGGACCCAAGCTGCTTTACCGCCTCTCTTTTGGCCTCTATTGTGGAGTCTGTAGAGAGGCTTTGGGCTTCTGCATACCTTAAGTAGGCACTAGCTGCTTCAAATGTATTCATACCGCAAAAGGCCTGTTTGACCTGTAAGTCGTCTTTATAATAGTCTATAGCTCGGGCGTACTCTCCTTCGGCATACGCTTTATTGCCTAAAAGTTCATGCCTGGTTTCTGCAATCTCAACAATGGTTGACTTTTGTACAGCTTGGATGAAACTCTCCACATCTTTACGCAAGTTCTCTTCTTTGGCTCTGCTTTCGGCTGTCGCACACTCTTTGTTGGTCTGTATGAGGAGAGAGAGCTCTTTTGTTTGGGTTGCGCTAAAAGCCCCAAGCTGCCTTATAGCCTCTCTTTTAGTCTCTTTTGTGCAGATGATGCGGGGCTGGTCGCATTCAAGGAGCTTGCGGACTAGAGGATGAGGGTCAACTGTTCTTGCAATGATGGCAGCATGGACAGCTGTTGTAATCAGCGGATCATTGAACTCCAAAAGTTTGAGAAGAACTTTTACAGCCGTTTCACGGATACGCCAGTTAGGAAGGGATTGTGCGCCTTCTAAAGATTGATTGAAGTGTGCGTAGACTTCTAACCCATGTCTGTCAGGTGTCGCGCCGTAAATGAGGGCTTTTCTTTCCTGTTGAGAGAAAAAGGGGATAAGCTCTTCGATTTTTTTTATGATTTGGTAAGGAATTTTCCAGTCGGTAGAGGCATGTGCGTGGCTGTGGAACAGAGCCTCAAAGAATACTTTGGCCCCGCGTTCACCAGCTTTGATCAACTCTCCATAAGCCTGAATGGTGAGAAGTTGTAAGAATTTTTTTTCAACGAGGGACCCTTCTGCAGGTTCCTTAAAAAAAGAGAAGATGAGCGGGGCGACAGGTTTGAGAAGTTTTGTCTCTGTTCCTGAAATACTTAAAGATAAAATTTTCGGGATGATGCTTGTGGAGCGCTCGTGAACGTGCCACTTTTCAGCCAGAGTGCGAGAATCGCGCATCATGCTTATTAGATCAGATGTATAGTCTATGGCAAAATAGAGCTCAGTAAGAGAGAAGGCACTCTCTGAAGAGAGTAGCCACTCGGCATGTACCTGTAAAGCGGAGAGCGCGCTTTCAAGTTGAGAATCTGTCAGTTGAATACCAAGATCTTTCCCACGTTGAAAATGCACAAGGATAATGTCTCTGACTAGTTGTAAAATTTTTTCTTTAATCTCGTAGATCTGATTAGTATCCAGGGATTGGAAAAAGCAGATATCTTGTACGATGCACATCAGTCGATCAAAGTAGGGGGTAATGTTTTCAATGCGTGTTAAATCAAAGCGAAGAAGCTCCTCTAGGCAGAGAAGCTCCTCTACTTTGACAGTGGCCTCTTTAGGATGATGGGCGCGAAGTAAACGCTCAAAGGTCTCAAACTGGGCATGAAACTGCTCTAGATTATTGATAGTAGGGGGAGTAGGAACAGAGCTGACGCTTGTCGATGCCTGAAGACGACTTTGAATTTGCTCGCGCTCAGATTCTGTAGGAGCGTTAGAGAGCGCTTCTCGATAATAACGGGCAGCTTCTTTTTCATCGCCTTCTTCCCTAGCCGCATCCCCAAGCGCCAGCAAATTTTGTGCAGAGGAAGATGGAATAGGTCTGGACCCCGAGTTTCCACCACCCATCAATCCCTTAAATTGAAGGGTCAGTCGCCCTGCTTGAGAGGTGAGGTAGAACGGATGGGTGTGTAAAAGTTTAATCAGCCTTGAGCGTTCTTGAGAGTTTTGATAAAAGAGGGGGATGCCTTGAATACGCGCCCTTGTAATGCGCGCATCCAAGGTGGTCACCTGAGCTCCCACATGACCGTGCATGGCCTGGAAAACAATCTGGTGATGATCATACTCTCGATGGGCAAGAGTCTCAAGTCCGAATCTGTTCACGTTCATAGGGTGTCTCTTAATTTATAATTTAGTTATCTGGAATAGTAGTTTGTAGATTATACTTGACCTTTCTTATTTTTTCAATTGGAAAAAAAAATACCCTGTTAGGTCAAGATAGA
>Ga0364908_10288_pt1 | contig 15411 bp, 14 predicted proteins | sample ExccelJu500002D4_2_FD_206965 | JGI IMG/M metagenome (GOLD analysis project Ga0364908, IMG submission 206965) | Enriched cells from Trout Bog Lake Hypolimnion, Wisconsin, USA - BchlTB.July02.5000.02.D4 | ecosystem: Environmental > Aquatic > Freshwater > Lake > Hypolimnion/Profundal zone | place...
CAATTGTTATATAGACCATTCACAAAGTAAAAAATTGGATATCTTGCTTTAGGAAAACCAAGTAGAAAGATAATTTAGTTGATATTTCTGATATTAGAAGAAAATTGAGATTTTTTAAATTGCTAAAGAGTGTATGGTTAGAAATTATTGAGGCTTATTTTCTAAGCTAATTGAAATTAAATTTACGCACTAACATCGTCAATGTTGATGACAAGCGTACTACATTAATTGGGTTTTACAAATATTATCGCCATAAATATATCTCGTTAGCACTTAGCAATACAATCTTTAGTAGCGGTCTCCCCAACATATGCGGACAATCAGGTCGTAAGTTGGATCGACTCTGATACCCCTCTTTTTTAGACAATGCGAAACACTACAGGCGACTCACAGCATATTGTCTTTTTCTGGTAGATTGAAGCTAACCTGTAGTTTTAATGCAGCCATGATTCATAATTCTGAATTAAGTTCCAGCATCACCACAGGAAACCGTATTTCAGTGCGGTACAACGCCATCCTAGAAATAAGTATTTATCCGTCACCACCTCTGCTGATAGTTCCCCATACAGAAGGGCAAGCCTAATGCATTCAACCAGATTTACTAGGACTTTTACTCAGAAGGAAAAAGTTTACATGACTTAGATCCAAACAGGTTAACCTCATTTGGGGCAAGCATCCCGGTCATTATGCTAAGTCGTGAAGAGGGGTCAACAATGAAGCCGCTAGGAGATATCTAGAGCACAGTTAATTTTTTTCTGTAGATTAACTCATTTGTGAAATAGAATTTTCTCAATAAGACTTTTAAATCAGGTAAGAAGCAAATTAAAATATTCATTCGCAACTAAATTCCAAGTATAGCGCCGCCTTGCAGTCTCAAGCATATCATCACCAATTTTTTTTGCTGTTGTGTCACTTATTGATTCAATTAACGAGACTATATCATCGGGGATTTTGAAAAATAAAGCCTTATTTTCTGTCGTATACCTATTGAAATCACAATCAAATGCTATAACCGGTTTACCAAAATGCATTGCCTCAACCAAAGAAGGATTGGTGCCTCCTGCGGAGTGTCCATGAACATATGCAAAGGCATTGGATCTTAAGGTTTTAAGTCTACCAGTATCATAAATTGGATCCAATAAAAATATATTTCTAAAGATTGAATAGGCTTCCCTTAGGTCACGCCCATATTTACTATTAACCCAATTCCCAACAATAACTAATGAGTATCTTTCAATTTTAGAAAACGCTTCTAAAATTAAGTGAATATTATTTTCAGGCTCAATACGACAAACAGAAAAAATATAGTCTCTAGAAAATTCGCTTTCATCAAGAAAAGTTGATTGGCCCATCAGCGCATGATCGCCACCATATCCAATAACAATCGCATCAACACCATAAGTTAGCTTTACATATTTTGCAATTGCAACATTATCCGCAATAACTTGATGTGAATAGCGAATAGCTATTTTTTCCGATAAACGTAAAAAAAACCGAGAAAAACCTTTCCATTTATTCCTCCGCCACTCAATACCATCGATATTCGTGACAATATGGACATTTGAAACAAGTCGAACTAATGGCAGCAAAATCGCGCCCGAAACCCCTAGTAACAAAATAACATCGGTACGAGCCCAAACTGCGGAAATGATACAAAAAAAATCATAAGGGACACTTAGCGCCCCATTGGCACTTAGCGAAATATATTGAAGTTTTGATGACAGGTGGGTTTGCTTTTGTGAAGAACGATTTCTGCTGCTACAGTAAACGGTAAGGAGGCATTTAATTGAGTGAGCATCATGATATCTGACAAGATTCTCAGCGAGCGTCTCAAAGCCACCGTAGTTTGCAGGCACACCCGATGTACCCAAAATGGCAACTTTTTTATTTATAGGAAGAATCATATCTTCATAGCCTAACCTGATTTATGGCATTAGATATGCCATTCTGAAACTGCTCAATGGAAAATGAAGTTGCGCGTATTCGTCCAGCCTGAGACATCTTGGTACATAATGACTCATCACTAAATAATTGCAAGATGCGAGAAATTAATAGAGCGCTATCACGTGAGTCTACATAGAACCCCTCAATACCATTAATCAAAAGTTCAGTTGGCCCACCTACAGGAGGCACAATCACCGGAATACCAAACGCCATTGCCTCAAGAATTGTCATTCCAAATGTTTCAATACACATATCGACCCGAGACAAATTAAGTACCAGAGATGCTTTACTGTAAAAAACAGTTGTGTCACTTGCTCGTGGGTAGATCGTTAAATTCGGTGGTCGAACCTTTTTTGAAAAATGACCATCCACTATTGAAGGGTCTTCATTTAATACAAGGCTAAATCGTATTTGAGAATGATTGGTTAGGGCAGAAGCTAGCGCTAGAAACTCATTTATACCCTTAAACTCTTTGAGCGAAGAAACCATTAAAATATTGAAGAAACCGTCATGCCTGCACTCGTATCTATTACCAATGGCGATGGAAAAAAAACTATTGTCGAGTGCGTTATGCACGCACAAAGCTGAAACGCTAGCGATCGGAAGCGCCTTCAAATGAGCCTCGGAAACATAAATATTTAAGGAGGATGTCAGCCGCACTAGACTGGTTAAAAAGAATTTCAGTACCGGTGGAGAAATGGATATCTCGTGGAGGTGATAGATTACTTTTCTGCCCGTCAACTTTCCATAGAGTGCGCCACCGAAGGGCAATACTGTATTGATATAAATGATGGCTTTAGGTGAAATAGAACGGTCGCAAAGTAATTTAGAGAATAGTATTATCTGACTTAAAAAATAATTAATCATAGTCAGCATGCGATAGCTAGTACGCTGGTACCAATATCGCTTTATGGGAAGAGCGCAGTGACTAAGGCAACCACGACCGGAGCTACCGATAAAAAGTGTTGCATCTTCACCAGCTTTAGTTATCAAGTCTATTGTAGACATTAGAACTTTTGGGCTACCGGAGCTATCGTTAAGTAAATGGCAAAAAACCATCTCTACTTTTGGTGCAATGTCAAATACAACTGTTTTAAGTTCAATCATTATTTGAGTCATTCAATTGGGCAAAATACAACATAAATAAAATAATATAGAGCCATGGAAATAAATTTATCCAAGTTGGATCAACCACTTTTCACCCAAGAAAATACATTAATGCCTATATTGGCTAGAGGGTTTAAGTAAAGCATTACAAATATAATAAGCCCATATATCAAACCAAGAATAAATAAGCTAAACCATAAAGAGGATATCCAATATCCAATTGCATGATATGCCCACATAACCGCAATAGAAAATATAACAATAATAGTAATTGAAACAATGGCTTCGCCAAGAAGCGCATAGCGATTAGCTAAATCAATTCGCTTTAGCATTAATAATGCTACGACAATATGTGAAAAAAACAACGCCAAAGGAAATACAATGGCCCCAAGCCTGCGGTAAAAAAACCAACAGATAAGTGCAGAAAATAATTGCGCGCTTACTCCGAGCAAAGCATAGTCTTTACCTTTCTGCTGAGCAAGGAGCGCTGATCCATAAACTAGGTAAAGCACAACTGGAACCAAGGCAACAACATAAAACCTTATTAAAAGGGTCATTTCTTGAGGTGCTATAGCTATAGGAGCTCGATCAAATAGAATTTTGGTAAGAACATCTGCAGTACCGAAGGCTAAAGGCAACACTAATAACAAAAAGATCATTGCAATCTGTTGAGATTCACTCAATGTATTTTTGAACTTCTCCCGCGTACCCTGAGATGCAGAATGCGTTAATCTCGGAAGGGTCAATGAGAAGAGAACACTAGTTAAAACTGCCTGAAGAGTCGACTTAATCTGCGAGGCATAATTAATGCTAGATATCGCCCCAATTCCCATAAAACTTGCTAAATATTTCTCGAACACGCTATTTGTTTGCCCGGCAGCATAAGAAAGAAATAATGGCGCTGCGAAAATAAATACTGCGGTCACTTCTTTTAAAAGCCTCTTTCCCGCTGGTACCTTTTGAAGGAATCTATGTGACTTAAGGAAATGGAGTATGACGATTAATGATAAAAATGATCCTAAGTAATATCCTAAAGCTAACGAATATGCCCCTAAGAATGGAGCAAATACAAATACACTAATCAAGTTAACTACAGCAGCAATTATCCCCATAAATTCAGGCAAATAAATTATGTTGCAGCAATTCATGTACGCCGTTCCTAAGCATAAGAACTGGCCAAGAGCAATAGAAGGAATCATCAATACAAAAAGCTTTAATATTAGAGAATATTCACTTTGGGCACTTAAAGCATTAATAATGTTTGGCGCGAATACAAAAAGCAGGACACAAAGAATAACTGAAGTAACAGATGTAAAAATAAGCAATGAAGTTGCGCTACTCCTAGCGCTTTCTTCACCTTCTTGAGCTACTTGATGAAGGAATCTAGGTCTTACAACTTCATTTACTGGACCCCAAAGTGCCAAACCCACGGATGCGACAATGCCAGAGGAAAATACCCATGAGTCCATTTGGATGCCGATACCAAATGCACGAGCATATAAAATTAAAATAGCTACAGTTAGAGATATTTTTAAAAATCTTAATGATGCCAATAGTAAAAATTGTCTTTTCAATTTGATTTATTAAAAAAATTTAGATGACATTTCTCATCTTTCCATATTTGAATGGCCTCTTCATACCTCTCAAGGAAGAATGTTGGACGAAGGTCCCAGTGATATCTAGGGGCGTACTTGATAATACCCTCAGCCATATCCAATAGTTTTATGGGTTGTTCTGCGAGCTCATCGAGACGGCATGCAAATAAATCTACAACTTGCTGATAATCAACAACAGGAATCTTAATGCCAGTAGTGTTAGTTACTGTGTCATGCATACCACAATGATCTATAGTAAGAGTGGGAACCCCACAAGCCATTGCCTCCCATATAACGGTAGTATTAGCCTCACTAACACTTGTAATAACGTGAAGATGGCAGAATGATAACAACTCTTGAACTTTGTCTCGAGATACTTGACCATGCCAAATAAAGCTCCCGTCAAGCCCGGCCTTACAAACCTTCAATTCCAAGTCAGCCCGAAGTGGGCCTTCCCCCACTACATGCACCAAAAAATCGAGTGAATGTTGGGATTTTGAAAGTGCATCAACTAGGATTTTAAGTCCCTTGCGAGCTTCAATCGATCCAATCCAGACTAAATGAATCTTATCGAAGCTGGCAAACTTTTCACGATTAAGGCGTATCTCACCAACAATGCCATTTTCTGGCAAATACATGCTTTCTTTACGAAGCACTGAACGAAAAATATTCTGATTTTCAGTAGTCGCCGTCAAAAGAATATTAGTATGTTTCAGAGAGTTATGTAGCCTACGACTAAAGCGCAATTGAAACCAGTTCATCGCGTTCCGACCAATAAACTTAATCTTACCCGCCATCGGCAGTGCTGCAAAAAGTTGACGCGGAATATTGTTGGCCCCGCCAATTGGCCCCCAAACGTAAGGCAGTCCTAGCCTCCACAGATAGCCAGGTTCACGATATCCAATTGGGCCTAAGTAATGTACTACATCAAATGATTGTTTAAATAAAAGCTCAGTTGCAACTTTATAAACTTGTCGATGCCAAAGATGGAAAGCAAAATAGAAAGTAAAAGTAAACCACCCCCTACGATTCAAGGCGTTAAAGCAATTAGCTAAAAAGTTGGGTTTAATTGCTACAAAATTCACATTTGGCAACTGATGCTGCGCCAAATAATCCTCCAACTCTTCTGTATCGCCCATATTCGGTCCAGATGCACCAAAAAGTACTGTTAACTCACAGAATGAAGACATTTTAGTCACAAAATTCCATGCAACTGAATATTCAGAACCTCGATATGGGGATATAACATACGCTAAGACCAGTACTTTTTTAGGAAATTTACAGTCTGCTGTTGTCATAAAAAACCCATAGCCCCTCAAAACTCTGATTGGAAAACAAACTGAAATGGTGCGCACCATGCCGCGCCCTTGAAAAGAGCAGTAGAAAACCAAAGGTAATAGGAAATTACAATAATAAAACCAAGGGGCTTTTTCCATGCCCGACGATATTTTGATTCAAACAATGCGCATAGAAGAAAACTCAGAATAACAAACTTAATGGAATAAAAATAGAAAGAAAGGCGGTTGAACGTAATGTAATTCGCATAGTAAATAATCGGGGTTAATAAAGCACCAATAAAGAAAATATTGTAATAGCATCTAAACCCCAAGGCTCCGTACTTTTTCTTAAGCCAAGGTGAAGCGCTGATCAAAGTTAAGTCTGTAATTAGGGTAAAAAAAAGGCCCAAGCTAAACCCAGACACTTCACCCTCAAAAAATAGAGCATCCTGAATACTTCCATACCCCTCTGATGCTGAAAACCACTGCAATAATGATAGTCCCTTAAAAAAGTAATCTTTGATCACATTAGCGCTAATATAAACAGTTAACACTAATATGATCTGAGAAATGCGGCTTAAAAACCAGTCCTTATTGAGAACAAAATATAGAGGTAAAAACAACAAAGCACTAACATGCATTGTCGAGGCAAGGCCGATCATCAGGTAATATTTTAGTCGCTTACCTTCAATTAAATAAGGCATTGCTCCCAAGATAAACATGAAGGCTATAGCCTGCCGAATCAAATTCAAAGACTCGAAAGCTAAAAGCGTAGTGAAGTAAAAGAAAAAGAACCATTGCGCTAAGAAAATATATTTACGTAGCCAAAAAGTCATTAATATGACTTGAATACAACATGTAAATAAAAATAATGCCGTTGATGGCAATTCAAGAAATTTCAGGACTTGTATAAGCCAGTAAAATCCAATTTCAAATGAAACTTCATTAGAGGCAACCTGCTCGGTTGTTGTTTCATAATAGTTTGCGTATCCATCAAAATCCCCTCCCACCTTGTAACGAAGACCAAGTACAAGCGTATACAAAAATATGGAGGCTATTGCCATTACATAATATTGCTGGCTTTTTATTGGTTTGCGCCAGTCAACACCACTAGACCCAATATGCCATATCATCACCAGCAAAAGCATGAGAAGGTTATAGACAAAAAAAGCTTCGGTCATAAATAAACCACAACCCCTACTTAGCTGACCTGTTAAACGAATAGTGAAGCTGCATAATTATCAACGCCAACAGGTACTTAAACAATCCAGAGAGAAAAATCGGGTGAAGCATACTCCGAAAGTTAATTAATTCCTGAATAGAATTTCTCTCGCTATTACTTAACTTTCTCCAGTAATAGAATACACCACCGACTGCCAAAGCAATATATCGAGAAATTACATGAGACTGCCATATATTCTCTGTGTATAGCACTCTAAACTCATCTAATTTTTTAACAATCAAGAGCATATCGCTGACGTGCTTGAGATTATTTCCGGAAGTCATAATAGATCCCTCCCTTATGTTGTATACGTAACAGTCTTCCGCTAATCTTATTACTTTACTCGAAAGAGCCAATGCAATGGGTGTAAAAAGAGCATCCTCATGGTAGACTCCCTGATGAAAACTTAATCTTCTGCCCCGATAAAATTTAGATTCAAAAATATAGTATTGGACTGGATTCTGTACAAATGAAAGATTTAGATAATCAAATCCTTTATAAACCAGTCCTGGCAAGGCATTGTTCTTAACAGTTGTGCGGGAACCATCCGACATAATATAGTCAATGTTTATAATTTGCGGCCCAACATCCTCAATTAACTCTAAGATCTTTTTAATTGCCCCAGAAGTTAACCAGTCATCACTGTCAATAAACCATATATATTCCCCTACCGCCCTACTCTCACCTGAGTTACGAGCATTTCCAAGCCCTTGGTTATTCTGATAAACCAAAGTGACATTAGGGAGAAGCGCGCAAAGTCGTTCAACAATTAGCATGCTCATATCCGGAGAACCATCGTCGACTACGATAAGTTCGCAGTGGCTACAGAACAAGCTATTATTGATAATGCTTGAAATACATCTCTCAATATATTGCTCTACTTTGTAGACCGGAACGACAATGCTAAGGATGATCATGTTCAGCGGCAATAATTAATGAAAAATCTAAATCGATATACTTAATAAAATTTTCACGGAGAATAATATCTACGTTAAATTTACATAGGTTGATCAGCAAATCAAATATTCGATAATTACTCAGCATATGGATATATTCATATATTAATATTCTTTATTAATCATCTACCACATTTTCAAAAATAAAATTATCCTCACTTCTTTTCGAGATATATTTATATAAAATTAAATAGTATTTAGTCATACCTTCCTTTATGAAGCCTGAAAAATCTTAAAATATAAGCGCATTTTCACTCAAGCCATTAATAGCATGTAAACTACTCTATTTGTAAAATGTCCTTAAGAATTATTTTTATAATTTTTTATAATTATCAAATATATAATTTTATATATTTTTCTTTTAATATTTAATAAAATTGATAAGGTTTTTTGATATTTAAATTTTGCATTCGGCTTAACAATAAATTCAATTACTTCATCTTTCTTTACTCTAGTTTCGTATAAATATACTATCCTTGGATAAATATTGTATTGGTCAATAATAAGATTTCTCGATTTAACAATATTTTCAATTTTTTTGAGATAAATCTCCTCTGGTTTTTCTAATATTTTTTTTATAACATTAATAGATTCGATATTATTTTCTATGTTTAAAAGATATAGCGATTCGCGATCAAAATAATCCGTAATATTTGTGCATCCAGAGTATATTGGAACAGTGTAGGATAAAAATGGATCGGCTATTTTTTCAGTCCACAAATTTTTAGTGGCAGTATTTTCAATGCAAATGTGAAATCTATAGTCTAGTAATGCATCTTTTTTATCTTGGATAAAATTATAACCTCTTCCAAAATAATCTATCTCATCTCCAAAATATTTTTTTAAATTATTTATTAAATTCAATCTTCTTAAATGATTTCCTGTTGTAGCTAGGGATGAAGTAATTATTGATATATTTTTTGTTTTATTAGGTTTAGTTAAATTTTTTATTTCATTAAATGTATAAAAATGTGAATTATTAGATTTATTGAACCCAAAATGCCAATCATTATAGAATTGTTCGCAATAAATACTACTATTTACTCCTTTTATTTCATGGGCAGTGAGAATATAGTCGAACTGCTCTAAAAATTTTCGAGAATATTTGACTATTTCAGGTGGCTCTCCAGAAATAAATATTAAACCGCCTTTTTTACACTTAATATAAGTAAGATCCAGCACGTCTTCAAATACAACCACCATGTCCCATTCAATATTTTCTTTTGAATTTTCTTGGAATTTGTATTTTATTGAAAATTTCTGCCAATCAAATTGTCGTTCAAATAGATTATGATCTATTTTTGTTAGGATATTGATTTTTACCATAATAAGATTCTAATTAAAAAATTCTTGCCTTTTTTGAAACCTTTACTATTATTTAAATTTAGCCTCCTATTAGAAGCTTTTTAGGTTGGTAGAAAATAAGTGCCTTATTTTTCTCCTTAATTTCCAGGGCATTGCATGCAAAATTCTTGATCTTAGCTCTCGGGATTTAAGCTGGACCATCTGAACGGAAGATAACTTAACCCTACTCAACTCAAGTACGCTTATGCCTCTCCGTTCAAGCATAGTTAACGCTCTAGGATCCAACCGACCCTTGATTACTAGATTAACGGCCTCAATGCACTCAAAGCTTCGAGCGTAAAATCCATCAAACTCATTGCTACGATTTGACCCAAGAAATTCAAATTGCCACGCGGTTTCTCTGTCATCAAGAATTTTTAATAAGACATCTTTTTTCCATACACATAAGATAGTAGAGGCTCTGTATAACTCCCCTTTCGTAATTTCATTAAAGCCTAATTCAAAGAAAGCTCCATTACCCATTGGGGTTGGGTTCAATCTAATATACGATCCAGACTGTGTTTTTAAAAAACTGATGGCCTCCAGTATTGAATCTATTGAGTGTATTTTTAGAGGCACAAAATCATCAAGCCACAAAAAAACATATTGCTCAGTTAGTTGCAATAATCCATCCCTTAACTCCGATGACCAAGTTCCTTTTTTTTTACGATTAAGCACTTTCACATCATCAATAACAGGAGTTGAATCTCCCAGCAAGAGATAGCTATCAAAAAACTGAAGGAGCCCTAGACTTCTAAGCTGGCTAATTGTCAATTTAGCCTCCGTTAAATATCGATCAGTTGATGTTATTAAAAGAGCGCAGTCATTAAATAATTTCATTCATCTCTCAATTTATATATATTTTCTCTGAATGTCGCATTCGACTTGGAAAATCCAGGCACTTTCACACATTTCTTCAAGAGATCTTTTCGCCACCCAACCGAGTGTATTTTTTGCCTTTTCTACATCAGCATAATAAACCGGAAGGTCTCCTGATCTTCTTTTGACTATTATTTTTTTTATTTTCTTACCACTTACCTTCTCAAAGAAAAAGACGAGATCTAAAACGCTACTTGGTTTTCCTGTCCCTAAATTAATCACTTCCATACCAGCCTTAAGCTTAAGAAATCTTAATGCGGCCATGTGACCTTCTGCCAAATCCATTACATGAATATAGTCACGCTCTCCCGTGCCATCTTTCGTCGAATAATTATCGCCAAAGACATTTAAATGTGGTAAAACTCCAGTGGCAACCTTTGCAACATAGGGCATCAAGTTATTAGGAGTGCCATTGGGATCCTCACCAATAAGGCCTGATTCATGAGCGCCCACCGGGTTAAAGTATCTTAAGCTAACAATTCTCCACTCCGGATCAGATGCAGCTAAGTCGCTGAGCATTTCTTCAGTCTGCAACTTAGTTTTCCCATAAGGATTCATCGGTATTGTTGGGTGCGCCTCATTGTAAGGCAAGTATTGAGGTTCGCCATAAACAGTCGCGCTGGAGCTAAAGACTAAAGATTTGACCCTTACTCTCTGCATTGCCTGCAAAAGGCTAATAGTACCCTGGACATTATTAGCATAATACAAAATAGGGTTGGCAACCGACTCCCCAACAGCTTTTAATCCAGCGTAATGAATAACAGCATCAATTTTATAGTCTTGTAGCGTTTTAATGACAAGGGGGGTATCGCGAATATCCCCCTCAACGCATAGCGGAGATTTGCCTAAAATATTTTGCAGCCGCCTTAAAACACTTTTTTGACTATTGCAAAAGTTATCTAAAAGTACAACCTCATGACCAGCTTCCGATAACACCACTGCTGTATGGCTACCAATATAGCCAGCACCACCAGTCAGAAGAATATTCACAAAGATTCCTTTTTTTATTTATCGATTAAAAATTACTTTAAAGAAGATATACCGCTTCTTTCGGCCAGTTTCAAAGATCGGGCTTAGACTCCAAAGTCTCTTTTTATAAGCACAGGAAAAGCAGCTGTTAAGTACTAATATCTCATTACCGCTGTTTTTTAGAGTTTTTCAGTTAAGAGAAACACCACTGCCAATAATGAAGATTTTGTTAAATTAATTGTCATTTTTTCTTGAAGTAGCCAAAATGATTTCAAAATTATCTATGCATGATGGCGATAAATTTTTTAATAATTTATAGCTTACCCAATTGAACAATTGCATTTTCGATTGGGTAGTGATGGTTGCCTATAAACAATCCATTTTGATCAATATGCTCTGCATTTTTTAATTGGCCGTGCACCTCTGAATCAAAATATTTAACGACCTCATTTTTAGCAAAGTTGCCAGCAACAATTGGCCTGCATTCAAAACCTAACTCAGTTAGATTTCTTACCAAATCTTTTCTAACCCAAGACGACCCAGGCTTAATAACCAAACTAAACCCAAACCAACTACTCTTTCCAATCTCAGACTGAATTATTATCTCCGGATGATTTTCTAGAGCATCTTGTAATAAAACGCCATTTTTGCGACGCTCCGCAATCAAATGAGGTAATTTTTTAACCTGCTCAATTCCTAGTGCGCCAGACATTTCCAATGGTCTTACGTTGTAGCCTGGAAGAACAAAACGAAAAGATTCTTCAAATGGATCATCGCTCCTAGTTCCGCATACCAAATTTTCTTTTGGAAGATTTCTAGTCCAACCATGGGCACGTAGCGATAATAAAATATGGTAGAGCTCCTCATTATCCGTGACAACAAGGCCACCCTCCATTGTAGAAATATGATGGGAGAAGAAAGAGCTAAAGCTTCCCATTACCCCGAATGTTCCAGCTTTTTTACCTTCAAATTCAGCGCCTAAAGATTCGCAGTTATCTTCCATCAAAACAATATCACGTGTTCCAATAATGTTTTTAATCTCTGAAAAATCATTGGGATTTCCCAATAAATTGACGATCATGATTGCACGAGTTTTGTCGGAGACTGCTAATCGCAGTTGATCTAAATCATAATTCAAACTCTGAAGATCAATATCTACAAACTTAATCTTCAAACCATACTGATACAGAGGGTAGTAAGTAGTACTCCATGAGACTGCAGGAACAATAACTTCATCCATTGGATTTAGCTTGATACTTTGGTTCTTTGTGTAAAAAAGTGCGGCAACCATCAGTAAATTTGCGGATGAGCCAGAATTAACCATGACAGCATATTTACTACCGATATATTTCGCAAAATCGCGCTCAAACTGTGCGACCTTAGTCCCCATCGTAAAAATACCGCTATCAATTACATCTCGCAATGCTTGATACTCGGCCTCATCCCAGGTGGCAGTAGCTAATGGATATTGAAAATTCATTGAATGCTCTTTAAATAAAAATCATAGGACTTCGAAATACCACCTTCCAAAGTGGTGGTTGCTTGCCATCCCCAAGTTTTTTGCCGCTCAATAGATACCAGCTTTTGCTTCATACCAACTGGTTTAGTAAGATCATGTGTAAATTGACCATCCCAGCCAACAACCTTAGCTACAACTTCATAATATTCATTAACACTATAATCGAAACCAAGGCCTATATTCATTAGATATGGCGTCTGATCAAAACCAGCAATTGCTTTTAGTACCGCATCAGCCAAATCACCCGCATACATAAACTCACGACGCGCGGCCCCATCACCCCAGATTTCAACCGTTTTTTGTTTATTTAATTTTGCCATATGCACTTTATGAATAATGGCTGGAATTAAATGTGAGTGTTTTGGATCAAACTTATCAAAACGACCATATAAATTACAAGGAATAAACGTTTTGTATTGAAGCAACTCATTCTCCCTGCGAATATACTCACAAAGACGCATCGCAAATATTTTAGCCAGGGCATAACCTTCATTAGTAGGCTCAAGCTCACCCTTAAGCACGGTATCTTCAGTCAGGGGATTAGTGGCATTACGTGGATACATACAGGAACTTGAAATATTTAATAGACTCTTAACTCCTGCATTACGGGATGCGATAATTACATTACGCCCCAAATCCATATTCTCAATCAAGAAATCTACTGGTCGTGCCATATTGGCCTGAATACCACCCACTAACCCAGCTGCATGAATTACAAAATCAGGTGAATATGCACTTATATATTCCTCAACTTTAGAAAAGTTTCGCAAATCCAATTCAGAGCTAGTTGGCGCCACAAAAGAAAACTGTTCTGCAACGGGATGCTCCAGAATATTACGGCCGACCATTCCTCGCCCACCAGTTAATAAAATTATAGGTTTTATACTCATCCTTTACCTTCATTGGTAAAGTCTAATTGGACACGCGGCATAAATTTATTTCTCTCTAACAATTGCAACCGAGTAACCATGCTGATGCAAGAGAGCATGCTGCTTAGCCTGATCCAAGTCATTCGCCACCATCTCGACGATCATTTGATCCAGCGTGATTTCTGGAACCCAGCCGAGTTTTTCTTTGGCTTTAGTTGGATCACCTAAAAGGGTTTCAACTTCAGTTGGTCGGTAGTAACGTGGATCGATTTGTACGATTACATCGCCTACTTTTAGGGCCGGAGCTTTTTCGCCTTCAATGCTTGCTACGATAGCTTTTTCATTCTCAGCAACACCCTCAAACTTGAGGGTAATACCAAGTTGCTGGGCGCTGAGAATGATAAATTCACGAACAGTAAATTGCACGCCAGTCGCGATCACAAAGTCTTCTGGTTCTTCTTGTTGGAGCATCAACCACTGCATACGCACATAATCTTTGGCATGACCCCAGTCACGCAAGGCATCGATATTGCCCATATATAAACATTTCTCTAAGCCTTGTGCAATATTGGCTAGACCACGAGTAACCTTGCGTGTAACAAAGGTTTCACCACGGCGTTTAGACTCATGGTTAAACAAAATACCATTGCATGCATAAATGCCATAAGCTTCGCGGTAGTTCACGGTAATCCAATAGGCGTACAGCTTAGCTACTGCATAAGGGCTTCTAGGATAAAAAGGTGTTGTCTCTTTTTGTGGAATTTCTTGCACTAAGCCATAGAGCTCTGAAGTAGATGCCTGGTAAAAGCGTGTCTTTTTCTCAAGCCCGAGAATACGAATAGCTTCCAACATACGCAGCGGACCCATTGCATCAACGTCGGCCGTGTACTCTGGGGACTCAAATGATACGGCTACGTGTGACTGAGCACCTAAGTTGTATATCTCATCAGGCTGGCACTCTTGAATAATCCGCACCAAATTACTCGTGTCAGTTAAATCACCATAATGTAAGATCAAATCAGGGTGAATGACATGGGGGTCTTGGAAAATATGATCAATGCGATCAGTATTAAATGAAGAAGCGCGGCGCTTAATGCCGTGAATAATATAACCCTTCTCCAATAGGAACTCAGCGAGGTAAGAGCCATCTTGGCCGGTGATGCCGGTGATAAGGGCTACCTTTTGTTTTGTATTCATCTATTAACTCTGCTTAATTTAAGATACTCACGCTCGCTAATACCCGTTCTTGAGCACTATTTTGAGCCGACAAATATACATTCTTATTCAACGAGCAAGAATAAACTTTCATAAAGCAGTGATCCATACTCTTACCATCCTTATTTTTAACCCTAAAATCGAGATTCACTAAATTTTTGCCAATAGTCGTACCGATCATTATAAAGGCAAGAATGATTACTACCTCCCGTTAAAAATTGGATTCAGAGATGTTTTCCTGCCTATCACCCAATTGAATGCACATCAATCAACCCTTAAAAAAGCGCTGCCCTAGCAAAAACAATACAGCCACTAGGAAAGCAAGCGCCACTCCTCCAAATGTTACCTTGATGGCACCCCGTTTATAAACAATTGGAGAGGTATTTGCTTCTAAACCCTTTGTAAAACGGTCTTCCAGTTTCAGCAATTTGCTGCGCAACTGATCTAAAGCTGCACGAGCCTTGAGATCGTCCGGGGATAATGTCCTCCGCAAGGTATCCTCAATTAGGAGATAT
>Ga0364908_10293_pt1 | contig 15285 bp, 10 predicted proteins | sample ExccelJu500002D4_2_FD_206965 | JGI IMG/M metagenome (GOLD analysis project Ga0364908, IMG submission 206965) | Enriched cells from Trout Bog Lake Hypolimnion, Wisconsin, USA - BchlTB.July02.5000.02.D4 | ecosystem: Environmental > Aquatic > Freshwater > Lake > Hypolimnion/Profundal zone | place...
TCTGATCCCAAGCTCCGAATCCTGATCCTGGCATTTTCTTGCGACTTACTAGTTCAGGCTAAAGACAAGTTGCATATGATCGCCCCTAGCCTCGATGTCGGCATCGTAGACGCTGAGCATAAGGAGTTTGATAGGCAAATTGTCGTCAGTTCAGTCCAAAGCGCTCGAATGCCCGGCAACTTGGAGCGATTGCAGGAGGCCAGCTTCTCGATTTGCATCGCCGATGAGTGCCATTATTTCTCCAGCGATTCTGCTCGCCTCGTACTGCGAGAGTTAGGATTCTCAAAAGAAGGGTGTGCCGCAACCGGACGTTTGCTTGTAGGATTCAGCGCCACACCATTCCGTGCCGATGGCCGAGGCTTGGGCGAAGACTTCGACAAGATCGTGTACAGCCAGACAATCAAAGACATGATCGAGGCAGGCTATCTTTGCAGTCCAATCGGCCATAAGATCCTCACCGACCTCGATCTATCCAAGATCCCGACCGAAAGAGGGGATTTCTCCGCGTCCGCATTGTCCCAGGCAATGAACACCGATCCCCTCAACCAGCTCGTTGTTGAGTCATACCTAGAAAAGGCCGGGGGACGAAAAGCAATCGCATTCAGCACGTCGATCGCCCACGCTGAAGCTCTTGTGGCTCGTTTTAAGGCGCATGCCTTTCGATGCGAGGCGATCCACAGCAATTTGTCCGTAGAGCAGAGACAGAAGCTAAAAACGGCATTCAAAGAAGGCGAGATCGATATTTTGGTGAATCCTATGATGTTGACCGAGGGTTACGACGAACCGAGCGTTGAAGCTGTCATAATCGCGCGCCCAACAAAGTCGGCCGGTCTTTTTCAGCAGATGGTTGGGCGTGGGCTTCGTCTTTACCCGAACAAGAGAGATTGCATTGTCCTAGATTTTGGCGACCAGGCTCACAGCCTTTGTACACTTGGCGTTCTCCTTGGCGATCAGGAAGAGGAAAAATCGGATCCAAAGTACGACCGGGTAAAAGAGATCGAACAGAGATTGCCGCCGAACCTGAACCAGAAATTAAAAAAAGCGATCATCGATCTCGATCTTCTTGGGGAATCCTTCACCTGGCAGAAGGATTTCGATGGACAGTATTACCTCAAAAGCGCAAGTGGTGAGCTTAAAATTATCAAGCGAGCGGACGATCGATATGATGCCGTCATGTGCCGGCCTGATGGCTCCAAGTTAATTGCAGAAGGGTTCGACTTTGAATATGCCTTTGGCGCTGCGGAAGCATTCGCTAAGGCTAATCGCAAACTATTTGCCGTCTCCGACCTCGAAGCTCCATGGAGAAAGCTGCCGATCAGCGAAAAACAGATGGGGATTTTTCGATCAGGGGGATTTCGATCGGGAATAGACGCTCTAACAAGAGGCCAGGCATCCCAGATTATTTCGAGCGGGGTTCTAAGAAGAAGAAATTAGAAAAGCAAGAAAGATGGCGGAAGACATCGAGCTATACAGTAATGAAAATTATCCAACAGAATGCTTTATAAGATGGCTTCATTTTAAATGAATGAAACATGGTCATAATACAAAAAGATGATAAAACATGACGGAATCTGACGAAAATCAAAATCAACTAACACCAAGACAAATCAAAGCCGTTCCATATTTTGCCGCCAGCTCTTCCATTGAGGCCGCATGTAAAGAAGCCGACATTTCAAGAGAGACTTATTATAAATGGCTTAGAAATCCTTTGTTTAAATCGGAACTCGATCGGCTTCGTAATGAGATTATGGATGATGCGGTCAACCAACTAAAAGCAACTACAGTCAAAGCGGCAACAACTCTTTCTTTATTGCTAGATCGCGATGATAACCCTTCTGTGCAGAGAGCAGCTGCAAACGACATTTTAAACCATGTCGGAAGGTTTAAGGAATTACAAGAGCTGCAAGAACGAATAGAAAAACTAGAGTCTTTAAGCAGATAGTTGTGGAGGCGTACATGCGAAATTTAAGTGAGAGATTAGACCGTTTAGAAAAAGCTGCCCCATGTGACTTGGTTGCGTTCTTATATGTACCAGACCGATGTTCGCAGAATGAAAGGGCAAAAATAGAAACTGATTTGTGGAACGAGTATTTAAAAAATGGCGGCAACCCAAATGCTGCACTGATATCAGGGTTAACAAAAGAAAAAGAACCCATGCTTAAAGTTAGAAAAAGAAGCGACATTTTAGCTGACATTGAGGCAGGAAGGAGAAAACTTGTTTAGAAGGAATCTACGTTGCTTTTATGGAATTTTATCAAGAAAAATAAGGTTTAAATAGCAGTAAATTGTGAGGGGATATGGTTCAGGTAATTCAAACCGAAAATCCAAGAGGTCGAATCGCAGAACAACTAGGCTTAGCTTTAGGCCAGGGCTTAGGAAAGGGACTCAACACATTTTATGCGAACAAAGCCTTGGAAGATGTCATCCATGATAAATCCAATGCCAATGCATCCACATCAGAAAAGCTAACAAAGCTTCAATCAGCTCTTGCTCCATATGGGGAGCTTGGGCAGCAATTGCTTGGTGATAGACTAAGAATCGAGCAACAAGCCGCTCTTGAACAAGAGCAGGCCATATTAGGTCGTTTTTCTGCTGGGGAGAAATTGACCTCAGAAGATTTCGCATCTTTGTCACCGAGAACCCAAATGGCTTTGGTGAAGCACTTGCAACAACAGGAAGAGGCCAATAAGAAAATTAATGCTGACACGCTTGCCAGCCAGTCCTTTTCGAGAGGATACAAGGCGATATTAGAGGGCGATCTCAACACGTTGAAGGATGTAATTTCCGATCCAAACACCCCAATGAATGTGAAAACACAGCTTGGGAATGTCCAAAACCAGATGTCCACCAGAAGCGACGTAAAGGCTCGTGAAGCGCGCAGTCGAGTCAATACCGTACAATCAGCTTACAACAGAGCTATATCAGCCGAACGTAGCCGAATTGGAAAGATGGGTGGTCTGCGTAAATCAGAAATTGAAGAGATTAACGGAAGGGTAAAAGCCTTGGAGTCAGCTCGTCAAAGAGACATGCAGATGCTTTTGAAAAATCCAGAATCTTACCCAAGCCTTACAATCTGGGGAAATCCAGAGGTAAGCAATTTCTTGCCAAACGATATCAATGTTGAAGAGGATAATGTTGAAGAGGATCAAGAAGAGCCGGCGGTGATATTTAATCCACGCGATCCAGAGCATAGGGCATTAGCAGAAAAACTTTACAAGCAGTACGGCGATAAGGAAAAGGTTAGGGAAATACTTCGTCAATCATTTAGAGGGCTTTAACCATGCTGCAAGCTGATCCACTTGCTTTCCTCGATGAAGAAAGAATGTCTGCTGTAGCACCTGCAAATGCGTTTAAAGGCCGTTCTAGTGTAAACGACCCTCTGTCGTTCTTGGATACAGCACCTGAATCAGATCCCCTAGCATTCCTGGAACCAGAGGGGCCAAAAGAGACAGGATTCATTGGATCTCAAATCCAACAGATGCCTGGTAATGACTCCGAGCAACAACCTGGCAAGGAACAAGAAAAATTCCTTGATCGACTTGGTCGGGCATTCTCATATCAAGCACAAACCTCCCAAGCAGTTACTCCTCGAGGCGCTAAGATTATCGCTGAAGAGGCTCCAAAACTAGTCGAGGGCTTCACTGCCGGCTTCTATCAAGCTCCTGAGCGAGAAGTCCCGGAAGAAGAGAAAGAAGGCCGTCGCGTCATCGGAGAATCTTTCCGCCTCACTGGTGAAGCTGGCCTGATTAGCGGAGCGAATAAGTTCCTTAAGTTCATGGGAATCAATCCGAAGACTTGGTACGGGCGTGTTGCTACCAGTGCGGGCATTGGTGCCGGCCTCAGCACGGCAAAGCAGGCCGCATACGAAGACGAAATCGATCCCTCTGAAGTAGCAAAAGACGCGGCTCTTTGGGCCGGGATCGATGTTGGTTTGGAAGCAATCAACGCCGGCCTGAACTTCAAGAAAATGGTCGAATACATCGCTGAAAGATCGGGGAGATCCAGGGCAGACGTTTTGAAATTTCTCAAAGACCGCGTCATGGCGAAGTTCCGAGGCAAACCACAGCCATCACCTGAAGTCCTCGCTGCGGAAGCCATAGATGTGGCCAAAGAAGCGGCTCTCTCCGCAGAACAAGGAACCATCGAAATCAAACCTATGGCCGAAGGGAAACTACCAAGGCCAGTTGGTGAAGTTCCCGAAGAAGGCATAAAAGCACCAAAAGAAGCGGAAGTTACCGCCCCTTTTCATCCAAGAGAAGAAGAGCTGTCCATTCTCGAAAATACTGTATTAACTAAGCCCGAGCACATTTCTATCGGTGTTCGTGGAGGGAAAGGAACCGCTACGGTTCCAGTTACGAAGGTTAGCGAAGAAGGAAATGGATATTTCGAGCATGAGCAAATTCCAGTCACGAAGGAAGAGCAGCAGCTAATTGATGCATCGAATTCGTGGGAAACGGCTGGCGATCACAAAGAATCATCAGAGCTTGCAAATCAAGCCCGTCAAATGATTTTTAATAGGTTAAAAGGGCAAAACCGACCTGTAAAAGAAAGAATCCATGAAGAATTGCCTAAAAAACAGACTCAAATTCCTCCTAGTGAAACACGACCGAAGCAACCTGTCGTTGGCAAGAAACAATCTGTAGCGCGATCCAAGATATTAGATTTGTTCCGTGCTGCATTCACCGATCCTATCCGTCTTGGCAAGATAAAGCAGCGAGATGCAGAAGGAATTCATAAGCTGTGGCCGAAAGTCACTCGCCTTCTCAATGACAACGACATTGAAACTGCTGCTCATGAGATAGGCCATAATCTGCACACAACGCTTTACGGTGGTGACGCAGAAACTCCAAAAGAACAGGCTGAAAATATTCACAAGGCGCTGCGCCCTTATCTCGACGAGCTGAAGCCTCTGGCTCTATATGAACCCTGGGGAATGGAGGGCTTTGCGGAGTTTACCCGCCTATATGTCACCAACCCCGATGTAGCGCTGACATTGGCTCCCAAATTCTATGCAAAATTAGAGACTGACCTTGGCGCTCAGTACCCAGAGATGAAGAATGCCTTACTCCAGGCACGTGAATACTACGACACCTATTTGCAAGGAACCCCGCAATCGAGAATTCGGGCGCAAACAAGCTATGGCGTTGACAATGGTAAATTGGCGAATATCGTCGATGGCGTGAAGAGATACCTTAACCCAGACTTCTTAAAGACTCAATTTCTTGACGACGTGTTCCCGGCAAAAAGATTGGTCGCTGAAGCTTTCGGCATTCCGCTTACAGAAGTCGAAAACTTGAAAGACGAACGAAACCTGTATCGAGCCTTACGCGTACTCAAAGGTGCTGTTGGCAAGGGCGATGTTTTCGTCTTACATGAAACTTTCAATGCAAAGTCTTTGAAAAAGACGGGCGGAAGCTTAAGAGACATTTTGAAAAAACTCCCAAATGAAGAGGCTTACAGAGAATTTAACGACTATTTGATAGCGAGAAGGGCTACAGAGAAAGTGGCCCAGAATGTCAAAACCGGCATCAATGCAGGTGACGCATTGATTGTAGAGCAAGAGCTACGGCCGAAATATGGCCAGCTTGCTCAAGAGCTGGATAAGTACAATGATGCGCTCCTCAATTACGCAAAAGATGCTGGGTTGCTTTCTCCAGAGCAGTATGCCGCAATCAAGGAAAACAACGTTCTTTATACGCCATTCCAGAGAGTTATGGAGACAGAGAGTGGTGGTGCAGCTACAGGAGCTGGAAGATTGCAGGCAGGCAAGCCGATTAATCGTATGAAGGGCAGCGCGCGCGATATCATAGCACCCATTGAGTCCATCATCAAAAATACCTACTCCATCATACTCAATGCTGAAAAGAATCTAGCAGGCCAGGTGCTAGCCAATCTTGCAAAAACGAAACCAGAGATAGGCGCGTATGTTGAGCATGTACCAACACCAATCAAACTCAAGGGAAAAGTTGAAGGCGAACAGGTAGCTAGAACCCTAGCGAAGCGTTTTGATCGTGAGGGTTTGGACGACCTGATAGAATACGACCAAAATGGCAAGCCGGTTTTAAGAGCAGATATTGCCGACGCAATCCCCGATGTGTTTTTGAAATTCGGAGCCGGTCAATATCCAGCAGGGGAAAACATCGTTACCGTTTACTTCGATGGCAAGCCAAAATACTACGAAGTATCTCCTGATCTCTTCGAGATGTGGGCAAAGGGAATGGCTCCATATACTGCGGGATTAATTACGAAAATCTTGCGTATGCCTGCAAGGACTTTAAGAGCCGGAGCAATACTCAATCCTAGGTTCATTCAGAAGAACGTAGTTCGCGATACATGGGGAAGCTGGCTTTTTACTAAATACGGCAAGTCCATCAAAGATCCAGTTGGATTATTCATCGACACACTCTATAGCCCTCTTGAAATGCTGGCAGCTTCAGCTATGAAAAGGACTCTCTACGTCGAATGGATGAAAGCAGGAGGCGGCATGTCCACGATGCAAAGCTTAGACAGGGATGCGGTAACCAAGAAGCTTCAGGAAGTCCGTCACGGGTACAAGCCTCATCAGGTCGTTAAATGGCTTAGGCAAGTTGCCGAAATATCGGAAGAGGCTAATAGGCTAAGTGAGTTTGGCAAAGCTTTAGCTGTCGAACAAAAATCTCGTCTAGGCGCTGAAATTGCCGCCTTTGCAGCCAGAGACTTGAGCATCGACTTTGCCAAGATGGGCTTGCAAACCAAGGCTATGAATCAGATTATTCCTTTCTTTAATGCAACGATACAGGGTGCAGACAAGCTTATTCGCACCATGATGAATCCAGAGGATAGAAAAAATTTCCTTCCCAGGGTAATCGGTTTTCTTGTGCTTCCATCATTAATGCTGGCTTGGCTGAATAGAGACGATGATAGGATCAAAGAATTTCACGAAGAGGAGAAAGACTTCAACTTCATCACTTTTGTAGGAGACAAGGCGATCAAAATACCTGTTCCGTTTGAAACAGGAGTACTTTCACACGGATTAACCCAGAGGATGTTCAATCACTTCATGAAGGAAGATCCAGAAGCTTTTGAAGGTTTTATTGGCAGCGTTCTATCAGCGATGCTGCCAAATGCTATTCCAGCGTTCGCAAACCCTTTCATGGAGACTTGGGCAAACAAAAACTTCTTCACCGGCGGAAGAATCATCCCAAGAAATCAAGAGGAGCTTGTTTCTAAGTATCAATACAAGCGTGGCACATCCTCTACAGCAAGGGTATTAGGCCGAGCCATTACCTATATGCTTGGACAAGAAACACGATCAAAGGCGGCGTCCCCTGAAATCATAGATCACTTCGTTAACTCTTGGACTGGCGGACTCGGCCGTATCATGATTAATATTTCCGATTCTGCCTTAGAAGCTGCCGGACTCAGCGAAAAGGTTCCTGGCCCTGGACAGACAATCGTTGAAAAATTAGGCTTCGATGCCTTTGCTGCGCGATATCCACGAGCAAGCACTCGGTCGATTGAGAAGTTTTACGAAAACTATGCCGATGCGACTTCGAGGATAAAATCTATCAAGTATGCTGAAAAGATGCTTCTGGAAACACCAGAGAGACAAGAAGGGGCTTACAAACGATTTGATAGGATCTACGACTATGGAACGCTTCAACACGCTTATAGGGCCATACAAGCAAGCCAAAGAGAGATTAACAGCATCTGGAATGATCCAGCCATCGAAAACGAACTGAAAGAAAAGATGGTCGACGATCTATATCTTCAACAGATCGAATTCGCCAAGGCTGCCAACGAAGACATTAGAAAGTATCGCCTGACTCAGAAGGATTAAGACGCTCTAGAATGCGAAATCTTGATCGAAGGCTGCCTGGGCATGGGTTGACGAGCGATAATCGATCCTAGGCCAATTCTGAAGGTTTGTTTGCTAAAAAGATTAGTGCTAGCTCGGAATTTCAAAGAATTGCGAAAAATCGACAATGTCATTAAACAGCTCGCTCTCTCTTATTGCGTGGCTCACTCCATTTACATGAATCAGAACGGGGCGGATAGAAAACCCCTTAGGAGCCGAAAGGTTTTCGATCTTCTTTTCCATTTCTTCAATAACAGAGCTTTTGACCTCAGAAGAGCTAAATTTGATCTCGCATACATAGAGCGTGTTGTGCTTCGTTTGGATCAGTAAGTCTATTTGACATCCTTTCATTCGCTGTGTTTTTCTCTGGAAAAACGGCCCTGCGTTTGAAATATCAGAAATGTCGATCCTAAGAATTTCGCACAGCTTTTTAAGGTTGTTCATGACAAGATTTTCAAACTGAAGCCCCATAACAGATTCCCATCCAGGAAGATGCATGAAAGACTTTGACTCAAATAGGTTTTTAGAAATTCTATCCTTATTTGGATCAATGTATCTCAAATAGAACCTTAGATAGTTATCCTTTAGCCTGAACTTTTTCAATCTAGACTCTTCTTTTGTCGATAGATTCCATGTGCAGTCTTCCTGAATAAATCCTGCAAGAGCGAGGTCGTCTAAACATCTTGATAGATAGCCACTCTTTCCGATCCCTAGGCGTTCACTTATCTCTTCGAGAGAAAGCGATGAGTGATCAAGAGCTCTTACGATACTTCCGTATGTTGCTGCCTTTTTAGAGAACAGATCGGAAAAGATTTGGTCAAATTCACGGAATAAAATCCCATCGGCCTGGAAACAAAGTCTTTGAATATTGTCTTCCGATGAGTGTGAAGGGATTATCTCTTCTAGGTACTTTGGAATCCCGCCCGTTACAGAAAGCAATTTGAATTTCTCATAAGCGCTTACCTTGTTTCTTTTGGCTCCCCAAAACTCACTGCTTTCATTTATGGAAAGCTCTTCCAAAACCAAGTCTAAAGAGATTCGCCCAACAAACCCCGTGGTTTTCAAGATGTTTTCTTCAATCCAGCTGGATACAGAGCCACAGATGATCATGATCAGATTTGAATTCTCAGAAAACTGTAGATCCCAAGCTGTTTTAAGCTTTCCAAGGAAGTCAGGATCCTCCGACCCCATCCACGAAATTTCATCCAAAACGATGACGATCTTCTTGTCTTTAGATAGGTTCCCAAGAAAAGTGAAGTGTTCTACCCAATCGGAAGCCTGCATCTTTGGTGTCCCGAAGCTCTTGGATAGCTGGGCAGAAAAATCGTCCAATTGCCTCTGCTTAGTGATCCCTGGAACTGGAGGAAGGCCAGAGAAAATCCAACTGGTTTTGTCTGAGACAAACTCCTTAATCAATCGACTTTTCCCAACACGCCTTCTGCCTCTAATCACAACCAGGCTGGCTGATTTCTTCTTCAGTAAAAGCTCTAGGGATTCGAGCTCTTTTGTGCGTCCAATGAATTTCATGTCATTCTCATGTAGTAAAATTTAAGCCTTATCATACTACGCATAAACGACAAATGTCAATCATGTGTAGTGAAAAGTGGTGTTTTTCTCTGGGAGATTAAAATCTTGTTGATAACCATCTAAAAAATGGTCGTAGAAAAATCGGCAAGTCTAATGTAAAAATATATGGAAACAGATATCTTTTGAGAGCTGTTGATACGCAATTGGAGTATATATGAAATTTGAATTAGCTTGTTACAAATCTTCGAAAAGTAAAGAAGCTCATTTGAAAGTTGAAATAACAATTAAAGAAATAGAACACCTGTATGAAATGATAGATAAGGAATGTAGCATGAGCGATGCCCTTTACGGATTGGCAGGCGGCACTAGGGGATATCGCTCTCTTATATTTAATTTGCACGCCAAGCTAGAAAAAATGATCCAATCCCAAAGCAAGGTGCTGCCTGAAAAAACCGCGGAGAAATTACCAGTATCTACAGATTAGTTTCCGAAAGAAGCCATCACACCAGCGAAGCAAACCGTGAGGCGTTTTCTTCATTCGAGGATTTATCATAGGCATGAACCATCGCCGCACTCGCGTGTCCGGTTAGCTTCTGTATCTGGAAATCCTGCAAGCCCATTTGGCGATAGGCCGTTATTGCGCTCGCTCTTAGACAGTGAGGATGAACCTTTAGCCCAATGCGCCTCCCTGCCTTAACTATCGACCCGTATAGAGAACGGTAAGCGACCGCCTTTCCGCTGCCCGTCCTGAACAGAAACCCTTCATTGCGCCCATCGATGAGCTTTTCCACTTCTTGCGATAGTTGAGCTGGCAAAGTAACCCATATTTCTTGATGAGTTCCTTTGCCCTTGGATGGGATCACCCTTAACAGCCCTTTTTTCCCATCGAAGTCCCCTACCCTTGTATTCAATACCTCTTGAGCCCTTCTTGCCCCTTGAAGGATTACAGAGGCTATAACCGAGTCCCTGATGTTTATCTCTCTCATGGTTTCGAGTAGCTTCGTCCACTGCTCCCTAGAAAGAGCCTCGGATTTAACTTTTGTTCTTACCTTATAGAATGTCCTGCCAGCTCCGCTTTTGATCGGGAGCGCGCAAGGAACCAGTCCCTGTGTCGCTCGGTTAAGGAACTTGGTGAAAGAGATGTATAAGGCGGCGCGCGCTTGTGCCGTTGCCGGTGTCCACTGCCGTTGCCCGCGCATGCGTTCCAACGCTATGCTATGATTCATTAAGGCGAATGCTCGTAGTGATTGCCTCGTATCAAGAATCCCTAGCTTTGCGAGTTGTTCCAGTCCGCTGCGATAATTCTTTGCCGTCAGATGAGTAAGAGAAGCGAGCCATTTCACAGCCGCCTGCTCAAGCGTTATCTTTTCCATATCAACCCATGTCTGCTCATCCTTCATGCCCTTAGCCTGTGCCCACGTTAACTTTGACATATCCCATGCTTTGCTAGTTTCTATCCATGTTCCGCTTGTCTCGATCATAGGCTGCCTCTCGCTGGTTATCATATAAGTAGCATTATATGATAAGACCACCTAGACGTCTAGACTTACCATTGTCTAGAATGCTAGAAGTCTAAAAATGTGTTAGCGGAAATGTCTAGATGTCTAGAAGTGCGTTAGTGCAAATGTCTAGACATCTAAAAGTCTCGCAGTCCGAAAGCGCGACGAACATTTTTCTTGACTAACTTTAAACTTATAAGATAGTCTTCGCACTATGAGAATATCAATTTACAATGCCAAAGGCGGCACATCAAAGACAACAAGCGCCGTAAACCTAAGCCACGCAATCGCTCTCAAGGGGAGCCGCGTTCTGCTTGTCGACTGCGATCCTCAAGCGAGCAGCGCGTTCCATTTTGGAATAGGAAGGGACTCTCTCGCCCCGTCCTTGGCAGATGTACTCATTAACGGCGCGTCGACAGCGAGCGTGATACGAAAGACGGGAATTGATGGGGTAGATGTCATAACGGGAAGTCTCGATCTCTCAACATTCGATGTGCTGGCAGCGAATAGCAAAGGAAGGGAGTATTTATTGCGAGATGCCCTTAAATCTGTCGAATACGATTTCGTCATATTCGACGCTGCCCCGACTATGGGACTTCTTTCCCTGAATGTTCTAGCGGCTTGTGATGGGATTCTTATACCTACGCCACCTCACTTCTTGGCGTTCCAAGGATTGTTGACCCTAGAGCAATCTCTGGAAGAAATGAAAGGCATGGGAATATGTCCCGAAGTATTGGGCATAGTCCTCACGATGGTAGATAGGCGAGTTTCAGCGACCGATGAAGCCATAACGTTGCTAAGAACGCATTACAAGAAAGCAGTCTTCAAAACCGAGATCCCAACGAACGCCCCCCTTTCTGTTGCCCCCAGTCATGGCAAGAGCGTGTTTCAGTTCGATAGCAAAGGAAGAGGCGCGAGGGCATATCGGGAGCTGGCCGACGAGCTTTTGAAAAAAATCAGACTCAGGAAGAAATAGCATGGCGAAGTTAGGCGGCAAGGGACTCTTTGATAAAAAAGTAGAGCAGACAGAGAACAAGCCCGTTATGGGGCGCCCAAAAGTGCATGTGAATACCGTCGAAAAAGTTACCCTCACGGTAGACAGAGATTCTATCGACGCTCTCGACAAGATCGTGCTTGCTATCAGATTTAACAGACGCAAGGTTGTAGATAGAGGCGCAATTGTCCGCGCCATGCTCAAGGTGTGCTTGTCCATGAATGCCGATCTTAACTCGTGCGATTCCGAGGCCGAGATAGAAAAAAGGCTGAAAGAATCCATTAAGAAAGAGATCGAATTAAAAAGCAGACAAATGGACTTCACAAACGTACTTACAAACAAATAAATGTCCAGAAGTCTAGCAACCTAAAAGTCTGAATGTCAATTTGTCCAAAAGTCTATTCTTCTAGACGTCCGAACATCGATTTGTCCGAAAACCATCGTAAAATTCGATTTAAGCGCGTTTCGAATCTTGACATACCAAGACATGGTTCAGCACAAGAAAATGGATTCTAGACGCTTTAAAACGTGTCTTTTTGTGTTACCGGAAAACTTTTTTTCTAGTCTTCTTTCGCGCCATGTTCCTCTATAGAAAAGTGGCGAAAAGGAGAAAAGAGTCGCGCCAAAACACTAAGGTGCCCTTTGACATAAAAGATTTTTACTCAATAAGATTCTGAGTTTAGGCGGAATGCCTAAAAAGAACAAACCCCCGGATGGTTGGAGCCACCGAGGGTTAAAGCTAACTTGTAGCAGAAGATACCTTCAAGTTAGCCGTTCTGGCGATTTTCGGTAAACGGCAATGTTGTCTTTTACCGGAAATTTGTTCACTAGCTGAATGCATTCCGCCTCGAAAAATGAGGCAAAAAATGATTCAAGATTTTTTAAAAGAAGCCGAAAAGACTCTGCCCCGTTTATGCACCGAAAGGGATATCGCGACGCTTGGATTGGTAACAGTCAACCAATTAAAGCGGCTAAGGAGAGAGCAGCAATCCTGTCCATACATTAGAGCGAAAGGCCGCATTGTTTATCTGCGATCAGACGTCATACATTGGATAGAGTCTCTCTATTGCACAGCTGCCGAGCAGGGTCATCCCATGGATAATGGCGTAATAAAAGGATAAAAAATGACGATGACACTAAATGAAAACGCCGCCGGGCCGGAAAGTCAGGCGGCAGAGCCAGATCGAATTGAGTCTCTTGTACCTGATTCTAATGGATTAGAGCGTTTCTCGAAAGCAACTTTCTCATCCTCAACAGAAGAACGAAAGCCGGACTACCTCGCAATCAGGCCGAAGAAGGGGAGTGCAGCCTCCGAACAGCTTCGAGCAAAAAAAGCGACAAACGCTCTCAAAGAAAAATGTGGAGCTGAATGGCAGGGGGGCCGACTGATTGATGGAAAGTGGCAACATCCAGATCGAGCTTTCTATGCTCTCCATCAAGACAAGCGTCAAGAATTCGAGGGCTTTCTCGAAGAGAACAATATATCCCTAGATGAAATCGAATTAGCCCCGACATGGGCCGCTCCAAAACACCTCAAAAAAGTCTCCAGACTTTCGAATGAAGTTGAAGGCATCCGGCAGAACATTAAACAATTGGAGCTGAAAAGGCTCAGAGAGATCCATGACACAGACATCATGTACGGAGCCGATGAGATTACTCGTGAGGAACACAAGGAGAGACTAGAAGAGATCAAATCTAGATACGACGAACAGCTTAAGCCTTTAGAAAGTAAAGCGGGGAAGCTCGAAGACGTGGAGATGGATGCATTAAAGGAGCTGCTGCAAAGAGGAGCGGCCCCTAAGCCTTTTTCTAAAGATGAACTCATCAAAGGCATAGACGATAACGAATGCGGCGACGCACGTCTCTTTAAGAAGCTGTGCGGCAAAGAATTCCTTTTCGATCCAGATGAGAGGATGTTCTATCTATGGAACGGAACGAATTGGGTTATCGATAAAAACAAAGCTAGGCACGAAAAGCTAGAGATCATCGCCAACTGTTATTCCGATGAAGCTGATCAAATTTCATCGACTCTGGATGAGAAAGATAGGGCAGCCCACAAACTATCTAAATCACTCTACGAACGATCAAAGGCTCTCAAAACCACCAGAAGAATGGGGGCCGTCCTAGAGATGGCTACAATAGGGGCTTTTGGCGACGGCGGACTCACATTCAATGGACAGTGGGACAACTGCCCCGGCTTCCTCCCATGTGCGAACGGACTGATCGACTTGAAAGATGGGCGTCTGATCGAGTCATCCCAGAATCACTTCATTAGAAAGCAAAGCCCCATCAAATACGATTCATCAGCGAAATGCCCCCTCTTTGAAAAATTTGTCTCTGAAATCATGGGAGACAACGCCGACTTGGCTAAGTTCCTTCAACGACTATTTGGTTACGCCTCTACCGGGATTCCAATCGAGCACATCTTTGTGTTCCTACACGGGGAGAAAGGGAGAAATGGGAAGGGGACTATAATCCGGACTCTATATAAAGTACTTGGCCACATCGCTAGGGAGTTCCCGGCGGAACTTTTGCTCCTTCAAAGAAATCCCCCCTCCTCTGGAACTCCACGCCCAGAGCTAGTCCATCTTCAGGGGGCTAGATTCGCCTTGTTCTCGGAGATCAACAAAGACAGGAAAGTCGACAGCGCCGTGCTAAAAAACTTGAGCGGCGGAGACACGGTTGCCGCTCGATCCCTTTTTTCAAACGAGATCAAAAACTTCCCCCCCACACACACTATTTTCCTTCAGGCCAATCATCGCCCAAAAGCCCCGTCAGATGATGTGGCCTTATGGAGAAGAGCTATTCTCATCCCATTCGAGACAACGTTCGTCGATTCACCAAAACATCCTCACGAAAGATTGATCGATATCAATCTTGAAAAAAAGCTTACGTCCGAATTGGCTGGCATCCTGCGTTGGCTTGTTGAGGGGGCCGTCGAATACCAGAGAAATGGCCTCTTAATACCAAAAGAAGTCCGGGATGCAGTCGACGAATACCGCAGCGAGAACGACGGGATCGGAACATTTCTACGAGATAAGTGCATCAGAGACGCGGCTTTATCTACGCCGCGCAGTGGCTTTACAAAGGCTGTTCAGCACTTCTGTTCGGAAGAAGGATTTAATCGACCAAGCAACCAAGAAATAGGCGCCTATCTGCGAAAAGAGGGCTTTAAAGAGTACCACGACAAAAGGGGGGATCGTTGGCTTGGATTCTCCATTTCACGGGAAGGGGAGCCTCAAAATGATTGAAATTGGTGAGCAAGTTGGTGAGCAAGATTGGAAAACTTGCTCACCGCAAAAAAACACCCTCTCTTCATAGACAAAATTACTTCTTCGGTGAGCAAGATGAGCAAGTTTTCCCTTTTCTTGTTCCCCACATGCACTATATGTGTTTGTTTTTCTCTTTTTTTCGATGTCTATTCTAAT
>Ga0364908_10174_pt1 | contig 14413 bp, 15 predicted proteins | sample ExccelJu500002D4_2_FD_206965 | JGI IMG/M metagenome (GOLD analysis project Ga0364908, IMG submission 206965) | Enriched cells from Trout Bog Lake Hypolimnion, Wisconsin, USA - BchlTB.July02.5000.02.D4 | ecosystem: Environmental > Aquatic > Freshwater > Lake > Hypolimnion/Profundal zone | place...
TTATGGGGTAGTCTGCTAAAACCATTAAGACTTTAAAACTACCGTGAAACACACAGTCAAATATCTACTGAAGCATTACTCCTTCTATTTGGGTGGGGATCAGCCCCACGTCTCTTGGATCGAGAGAATTCGTTCAGTTTTTGGTGCTTTTATTGGTTTAATGTTAGTACTCACTCTCGCTAAGTATATTGGTGAGATTGGCGGTGTTGATGAATGGTTGATGGCTTCCTTGGGTGCAAGCGCTTTATTGGTGTTTGCGCTGCCAGGTAGTCCAATGGCTCAGCCTTGGGCGGTAATCACTGGAAATACATTGTCAGCATTGATTGGGGTGACCTGTTCTTTCTTCATTGCAAGTCCAATGATCGCTTTGCCTATGGCAACTTCTATTTCGATTTTGGGGATGTTTGCCTTTCGCTGCCTACACCCACCAGCTGCTGCGGTAGCCTTAATTGCTGTTTTAAGTCACATCTTGCATTACCGCTACGCTTTTTTCCCAGTTATGGTTGACTCCATTCTTTTGGTAATCGTTGGGGCAATTTATAGCAATTTGACGGGTAAACCTTATCCTAATTTGCCTGATAGTTAGTATTCGCTTGCTCGTTTATTCTTTTACACTAATTTTTAGGATGGTTTTGCTGTTCTAAGTATTAAAATCTTGCTTTGCTCACAGAATCTATAAGAACTTTATGACTACAGTTATCCCCGTTATCCTATGTGGTGGATCTGGCGCTCGCCTTTGGCCATTGTCCCGCTCTGGTTTTCCAAAGCAGTTTTTAGTTTTATCGGGGGATGATTCGACGGCTAGCTTATTTCAGCAGGCGCTAGAGCGTTTAAATAGCATTGGGTCCCCTAAAATAAAATTGGGAAAAACCTTGGTTGTTACTAATGAGGAGCATCGTTTTTTAGTGCTCGATCAGCTGCGTGAACTGCCTAGTGTCGATGCAACTTTATTGCTGGAGCCAGTGGGACGAAATACTGCCCCCGCGCTCACTCTGGCCTCTTTCTGCGCATATGAAATAGGTAAAACTGATCAGACCGATCCTATATTAGTGATTACTCCAGCGGATCAGACTATTAAAAACAGTAAAGCATTTACTAAAGCATTGCAAGAATGTATAGCAGTAGTAGAGGCTGATCAAAATTCAAAAACCATAGTAATTTTAGGGATTACACCAAATACTCCTGAGACTGGGTATGGCTATATTAAAAAATGCGGTATTAAGGGTCCTCATGGGGAGTTTACGGTTGAGCAATTTATTGAAAAACCTGATTCAAAGACTGCTAAAGCCTACTTAGATGATAGTCATTATTTTTGGAATGGTGGGATGTTTGTTTTAAGGGTTAGCACATGGCTTGCTGCCTTAAAAATACACAACAAAAATATCTTTGGTGTATCTGAGGCTGCATGGGTTGCTAGAAGTGTCGATCATGTTGGGGCAGTCGAATTTATTCGGCCCGATAAAGAAATTTTCAAAACTATTCAAAGTGAATCCATTGACTATGCGGTAATTGAAAAGTGTCCAGGCTCCGAATTTTCCATCAAGATGGTGGAGCTTGATGTGGGTTGGAGTGATTTAGGTGCTTGGGATGCAGTTTGGCAAGTTGGAAAAAAGGACGGCCAAGGTAATGTCACTAGTGGCGATACTTTATTAAGCAATACCAATAACTCTTTAGTGCATGCTAGCAGTCGCTTGGTGGGTACTGTGGGCATTGAGAATCTTGTGATTATTGAAACTGCCGATGCTGTTTTGGTGGCTGATAGAGCGAGTAGTCAGGATGTCAAAGAGATTGTGCATCAGTTGGAGCAGAAAAAACGTGAAGAGAAAAATTTTCACCGTAAGGTCGCTCGACCTTGGGGTTGGTATGACAGTGTGGATGAGGGCGAGCGCTTTAAAGTAAAGCGTATTCAGGTAAAGCCGGGCGCCAGCCTTTCTTTGCAGATGCACCATCATCGTGCTGAACACTGGATTGTCGTTAAAGGTACTGCTGAGATTACAAATGGCGATCAATTAATATTGCTTACTGAAAATCAAAGTACTTACATTCCACAAGGTCAAACACATCGCTTGGCCAATCCTGGAAAAACCCCGTTAGAGATCATTGAGGTGCAATCGGGTGGATATTTGGGTGAAGATGATATTGTGCGTTTTGCAGATCACTATGGGCGATGAAGTTTGTGGCGCACCTAAAGATTTACTGGGAGCCTCTCATTTAGCAATCTGCGAAAGCTATGAGTTAATTGGCGATTCAATATTTTCAATAGATTCTGTAGATTTTGATAGTGCCCTTAGTGGATTATTAATCAGCAGCACTATCGAATTTGCTAATTAGTGGCTCGATTTCATTTCAAGATTTGCCTTTTGGGAGGTCTACAGAGACAATTAAACGCGTTGCGTCATTTAACCTAAATTTATTAGGTAGCTTCGAATGAGATGCTTGGGTGGTGTCAATAGCATGTCAGAAAGTTTGCAACCTTATCCAGTAAGCCTACAGGGAGCCTCTGAAGCCCGTTTTTATGATTTTTTGCCTGTATAATCAAAATAACTACAGGGGGGCTCTGTAGCTCACAAAGAGCACGGTTAACTTGATTATCGACAACTTGTAGCAAGCAAAAATAGGGTAATCAGCCGCTATTGGGAAAGAAAATTATTTTTCTAATGTTGGCGTTCTGAAAATACATATCTAATGACCACTGATCTTGAGAGAAAAATTTATATAGCGGGCCATTGCGGTATGGTTGGATCAGCCATTTTTCGCCATCTAGACTCCAAAGGATATAAAAATATTATTGGACGCACCCACGCTGAGTTGGATTTGACTAATCAGCTAGCTGTTGCTGAATTTTTTACTCAAGAGAAGCCTGATCAGGTGTATTTAGCCGCCGCTAGAGTGGGGGGTATTCATGCGAATAATACCTTCCCTGCGGAATTTATTTACAACAATCTGATGGTTCAAAATAATGTGATTCATCAAGCTTTCCTGAGTGGCGTGAAAAAGCTCTTGTTTTTGGGTTCAAGTTGTATCTATCCCAAGCTGGCTCCTCAACCTATGAATGAAAGTGCCCTGCTCATGGGTAAATTAGAACCTACGAATGAGCCCTATGCCATAGCCAAAATTGCAGGTATCAAGATGTGCGAAAGCTATAATCGTCAGTATGGGCAGACTCACGGGGTAGATTACCGTTCTGTGATGCCAACTAATTTATATGGTCCAGGCGATAGCTACCACCCAGAAAATAGCCATGTGATTCCTGCGTTAATTCGAAGATTTCATGAGGCTAAAATCAATAACCTTCCTCAAGTGTTAATTTGGGGAACGGGCACTCCTAAGCGGGAGTTTCTCTATGTTGAAGATATGGCTACAGCGTCTGTATTTGTGATGAACCTAGATAAGTTTATCTATAAAAAAAATACCAGCCTAATGCAAAGTCATATTAATGTAGGTTTTGGGGGTGATGTCACTATTTCAGACTTAGCAAAAGCAGTTGGATTGGCTGTTGGCTATAAGGGTGTTATTGCTTTTGATGCTAACAAACCTGATGGAGCCCCAAGAAAGTTGATGGATTCCTCAAAACTAAATGGGCTAGGTTGGTCTGCTAAGGTAGGTCTTGCAGAGGGTTTAGATAAGGCTTATGCAGATTTTTTATCGGGCTATAGGAGTTAGCCAAATAATAACCTAGACTCAGCAATAATTAATATGTCAATTTTAAAAAATTCTATTTTTATACCGAGCTATCCAGCCAGTTTTTTTGAAGCAGAGTTAATGCGTTGAATTGGTTATAATATCGAGAAGAAACGGTCCACAGATCGTATGGGTCATTGAATTATTGGATTGAAGAAAGTCGATAATTTACTCTACAAGCGATGTTGACATCTTTTAGATGTTCTTGGGGAGGTTTTGCTATTGGTTTCACTAATTGGGGTTATTTATGACGAGTAAAAAGCAAAAGGTAGCCTTAATAACGGGAATTACTGGTCAGGACGGCTCCTATCTTGCAGAGTTTTTATTGGAGAAGAATTATATAGTTCACGGCATTAAGCGTCGCGCATCTTCTTTTAATACCGAGCGCATTGACCATCTTTTCCAAGACCCCCATGTTAATCATCCTGATTTAATTTTGCACTATGGCGATTTAACTGACACTAGTAATTTAGTGCGCATAATTCAGCAAACTCAACCTGATGAGATTTATAATTTAGGCGCACAATCTCATGTTGCCGTTTCTTTTGAATCCCCTGAGTACACAGCGGATGTGGATGCCATAGGCCCCTTAAGAATGTTGGAGGCTATTCGGATTCTAGGGTTGGAAAAGAAAATCCGCTTTTATCAGGCATCAACTTCAGAGCTCTATGGTTTGGTCCAAGAAATTCCCCAAAAAGAAACAACGCCGTTTTATCCACGTAGCCCCTATGCTGTCGCTAAACTTTATGCGTATTGGATAACTGTAAATTATCGTGAAGCCTATGGTATGTACGCTTGTAATGGCATATTGTTTAATCATGAATCTAAGCGTCGTGGCGAAACCTTTGTAACTCGTAAGGTAACCCGTGGCTTGGCTAATATTGCTCAGGGAATAGATAAGTGTTTGTTCATGGGTAATATCGATGCATTGCGAGACTGGGGCCATGCTAAAGACTACGTGCGCATGCAATGGCTCATGCTCCAACAAGACAAACCATGCGATTTTGTGATTGCAACAGGCATGCAGTTTACCGTTCGCGAATTTATCATTCGTAGCGCTAAGCAACTAGGAATCACCATGCGCTTTGAGGGTACTGCCGATCTTGAAAAAGGTGTTGTAGCCACTATAGAGGGTGATAAAGCACCAGCACTGAAAGTTGGTGATGTGATAGTACAAATTGATCCACGCTACTATCGTCCTACCGAAGTAGAAACCCTCTTGGGCGATCCTACGTTGGCTAAAGAAAAATTGGGTTGGGTCCCAGAAATTACTTTGGATAAAATGATTGCGGAAATGGTGGGGAATGATTTAGATAAAGCTAAACAACATGCTTTATTGCACCAACATGGTTACTCGGTATCGGTTGGCAAGGAAAACTAAATTCATGCTTGAAGATTTGAATAAAAAGATTTTTTTAGTTAGCTTATGTAGCAAAATGGTCGAAGCTATTCTCCCTGATTTAGATGCTAAGGATCATGGAAATATTTTTTCTGGAATTTATATTAAATTAGAATTAGCTAATCAAGGCTAATAGAGAAGTATGAAACCTATAGTCTTATTAACAGGAGGGCGGGGAATGGTCGGTCGGAACATTCTTGAGCATCCAATGGCAGAAAAATTTTGTTTTATAACGCCAACTAGCTCCGAATTAGATTTGCGTAACTTTGGAAGCGTTCAAAATTTTATTGCCACTCATCTTCCAGAATATGTGATTCATGCCGCTGGGCTAGTGGGGGGCATTCAAGCTAATATGGAAAAGCCAGTAGATTTTTTGGTAGAGAACCTGGATATGGGGCGTAATGTGATATTGGCCTCGCGGAATGCAGGGGTTAAAAAATTATTGAATCTATCAAGCTCGTGCATGTATCCGCGAAATGCCGCCAATCCTTTAACTGAAGATCTAATTCTCAAGGGTGAATTAGAGCCTACCAATGAGGGATATGCTTTAGCTAAGATATTTGCGATGCGCCTTTGTGAGTATCTTCACAAGGAAGATGAAGAATTGCAATACAAAACATTCGTACCTTGCAATTTATATGGACGTTTTGATAAATTCAATCCCAAATACTCTCATTTAGTTCCAGCAATTATTCATAAAGTGCATGAAGCTAAAGTGCAAGATAAAGAGTCTGTCGAGATTTGGGGTGATGGGACTGCTCGACGTGAATTTATGTATGCTGGCGATTTAGCTGATGCGGTAATGAAGGCTATTTCTAATTTTGATGAAGTGCCGTACATTATGAATGTGGGTCTTGGATTTGATCATAGCATTAATGAATACTATAAGGCGGTGGCTTCGGTAGTTGGTTGGCACGGTCTCTTTACATATGATTTATCTAGGCCCGTTGGAATGAAGCAAAAACTAGTATCTATCGAACGACAAAATAGCTGGGGCTGGTGTGCGACAACTTCTTTGGAAAAAGGTATTTCCAAATCCTATAATTTTTATCTAAAGAGTCTTTAATGAGTTATCAATATCCTTTAGCTACCGCTACCTGGGACGAGTCTGAATATAAGGCGCTGCAAGAAGTTATTGACAGCGGTATTTTTACAATGGGACCGAGGGTAGCACAGTTCGAGCGTGATTTTACGCAATATATTGGCAGCAAATATGCGGTTATGGTAAATTCTGGATCTTCAGCTAATCTGCTGATGGTTGCAGCACTTTTCTATACTAAAAATTCCCATCTAAAATTAAATGCAGGCGATGAAGTTATCGTGCCAGCAGTATCGTGGAGTACTACTTACTACCCCCTATATCAGTATGGATTAAAGATTAAGTTTGTAGATATTGATTTACAAACCTTGAATTACGATTTAGATCAACTGCGCCTAGCGGTCACGGATCAAACCCGTGCAATTATGGTAGTTAATTTATTAGGCAATCCTAACGATTTTTTGGCAATACGAAATATTATTGGATCGCGCGACATCGTTTTAGTTGAGGATAATTGCGAGTCACTTGGCGCTGAATTTGAGGGAAAAAAAGCTGGCACCTTTGGGGTAATGGGGAGTTTTAGCTCATTTTTCTCACACCATATATCCACCATGGAGGGGGGTGTTGTTGTGACTGATGATGAAGAGTTGTACCACATTCTTTTGTCGCTTCGCGCTCATGGATGGACGAGAAACTTGCCAAAAGAAAATTTAGTTTGCGGCACGAAGAGTGATGATTCTTTTGAGGAGTCATTTCGTTTCGTACTTCCGGGTTATAACCTTCGTCCTTTAGAAATGTCGGGAGCTTTGGGGATTAAACAGATCCAAAAATTACCCACATTGATAGGGGAGCGCCGTAAGAATGGGGTTATATTGCAACGTGCTATGCAAGACCATCCTGATTTACTTATTCAATCAGAAATTGGTCAAAGTAGTTGGTTTGGTTTTAGTTTGGTGATAAGGCCAGACTCTAACTTGTCTAGAAAAAACTTAGTGAAAAAATTAATTAAATTGGGGTTTGAATGCAGGCCAATTGTTGCTGGTAATTTTGCCAAAAATGAAGTTGTGAAATATTTCAATTCTGAAGTTCATGGCAGGTTAAAAAATGCAGAACATATTGACCAGAATGGTTTATTTATCGGAAACCATCACTATCCGATAACTGAAGCATTTGAAGTGCTTAAAAACGTATAAAATGGTATACAGGTTTTACAATATTTTTCAGTTGATGTTAGTGCGGCTATCAAGATCTTGCCGAATTGGTTCTTGGAGAATTTCCGCAAAAGCAATGCAAGGCAGAGAAATTCAGATTATGTATGGTGCCAGTATTGATGCAGAAAGTAGCATTGGCAGCTTTACATATATTGGTTGTAATACCAATATTACTAAAAGTAGTATTGGTCGATATTGTTCAATTGCAAATAATGTTTCCATTGGGCAAGGTGAACATCCTTTAGATAAAATTTCTACATCTGCAATATTCTACAAAGACCCTTGGCATACCCTCACGGCAGATATTTGTAATGTTGAAGGTGATGTATGGATTGGTGTAGATGCTGTTATTTTGCGGGGTGTCAAGGTCGGATTCGGAGCTGTCATTGCCGCTAATGCAGTTGTCACAAAAGATGTCCCAGCGTTTGCTATTGTTGGGGGTGTTCCAGCCCGCATTATTCGCTATCGTTTTTCAGAAGAGCGACAGCGTCTAATTTTAGACTCGCATTGGTGGGAAAAAGAACCATCTGATGCAACATTGTTAATGCATCAACTTGCACAACTATTCAACCAACAATGATATACGCTGGATTGAGGGGTAATGGTTTGGTAAAAAATATTATTTTTGATAGGGATAATATTGCAAACAGAGACGATTGTTTTGCGCCATACGCCCTTCTAAAAAATGTTTTCCTTGAGCATGGTGTGCAGATAGATACTTTAGATATATCAAGATCCACAGAATTGCTTTTTGAACTTCATCAAGATGTTCAAATAACTTCAAAGTCAAATAACAATTATTTAATGTTGTTTGAAACTGAATTCGTAAAGAAGAGTAACTTTAATGCTTCATACTGGTCGAGATATAGAAAAATATTTACCTGGTGTGATGAGTTAGTAGATGGCGATCGCTTCATAAAAATTAACTTTCCCAACCCCATTAGTCTTAATCCTATAGATGGATTTAAACATAGACCTTATTTTTGTTGTTTAATTGCTGCCAATAAAACGTTGGCATTACGGGACAGTAGGAATCTATACTTGGAAAGAGTCAAGGCAATTAGATGGTATGAGCAGAATGCCCCAAAAGAATTTGATCTATATGGTGCTGGTTGGAATATGCCGACTCCTTGTTTGGGTATTTTAGGAAAGTTACAGCGTAACCTTTATCAAACGGTAAATGGTTTTATAAATTTAAATCCATTCCCAAGTTATCGAGGTCGAGTGCAGAATAAGCGAGATGTTTTGAATAACACTCGTTTTGCTATTTGCTATGAGAATGTTTCTAATTTACCTGGGTATATTACAGAAAAAATATTTGACTGTTTTTTCTCGGGGTGTATTCCCGTTTATTGGGGTGCTAATAATATTACAAAATATATTCCTGAAAATTGTTTCATAGACCGTCGTAAGTTCAAGGATGATGAATCAGTTTATAGGTATCTTAAATTAATAACAGAAGATGATTTTATAGGCTATCAGAAGGAGATTTCGCGTTTCTTAAGTAGCGATAGAGTCACTCAATTTGGTTCTGAATTTTTTGCGAAGACTATAGTTAGTACCATAGTTAAAGACCTTGGCCTTTAAACGTGATTTTATATTGATCTGCGGCGGTCGTATTGCTTCAGGATTAATAGCACTAATAAGCATAAGGGCTGCGACAACATTCCTAATTCCTGAGCAATTTGGTAGGCTTGCTTTGTTAAATGTTGTCTTGAGTTTTTGCGGTTTATTTTTGGTTAACCCAGTTGGACAGTACATCAATCTACACACTCATGACTGGTGGGGCGATGGCTCACTGATTACTCGATTGAATTCATATAGGTATTATGTATTACTGGTTTCATTGTTTGGTTTTATGGCAATGCTTATTGTTGATAGGGGCGACTCCTTAATAAGTTTTTTGGGCATTGCTTTTATAATGGCGTTAATGGTGATTTCATCTACCTGGAACGCTACGCTAATCCCTATGCTTAATATGCTTGGATTTCGAACGCAGTCAGTGCTTTTAACGATACTTACTCTGCTGGTGGGAATGATCGCATCTATATCCATTTCATACATAATTCCATCAGCTACAGCTTGGTTTTTTGGACAAGCTATTGGAATGTCGATCGGTGCATTGTGGGCTGAGTATTTTTTGAAGAGGAATTCAGGTGAAATAATAATTTCAACTCAACATAGTCCTTTCATAAGTATGAAGGTTTTTTTAAATTATTGCATACCGCTCGCATTAGCTACTGGCTTAATGTGGATACAATTAAGCGGATATCGCTTTTTAATTGAGGATTATTGGGGCTTAGTTCAATTAGGTTTTTTAGCTGTGGGGCTGCAATTAACAGCACAGATTTGGTCGCTTGTTGAATCTTTATGCATGCAATTTATTAACCCATTATTTTATAGGCGAATCTCTAATTATCAAGATCAAGTTGCAGTTAAATTAGCATATTCTGATTTATTAAATACATTAATACCTGTATATTTTGTTATAACTGGCTTTTTAATTTTGAGTGCGCCATATTTGGTAAGAGTTTTAGTTTCAGAGCAATATCAGGGGGCAACTAAATTTTTCATCATTGGTTCAGGAATTGAAATGTGTCGAGTTTTTGGTAACTTGCTGAGCAATGCAGCTCATATAAATCGAAAAACGAAATCTCTTCTACTTCCTTATGGAATCGGGGCCTTGATAACGTTATTTTTGATTTACTTTTTTGGGGAGACGAATAAAGAAGTTTTATGGGCGGCAATTGGGCTTTTAATCGGCGTATTTTTTATGTTAGTAACTATGGTTTATTGTATGTATAAGCAGATAAATTTTTCAATAGATATTATTCGCTGTACAATAGGACTGATAACTTTTATATTGATGATTATCATGAGTTATTGGCTTCCAGATTTATCCAGTCTAATATTGAACATTATTATGTTACTTAGTCTTGGATGTTTGAGTGGGCTCATCATATATTCCCTGCTCTACAGAAATCCAGTGCTAATGAGATTCCTTAATATAAATTTGCAAGAAAGATAAAATGATTATTCAGCAAATTATAGGGGGTTTAGGGAATCAAATGTTCCAATATGCTGCGGCTAGATCTGTAGCTCTTCAGAAAAATGTACAGATGAAGTTGGACATCTCTGGATTTATCAAATACAAATTGTATAATTTTGAGTTACAAAGAGTTTTTAATTGTCCAGTTGAAATTTCTAATTCTAGTGAAGTAAAATCAATACTAGGGTGGAGTAGCCCTCCAATTATCAGGCGAATTATAAGTAGCCCTTATTTGTCATCTTTTCAGCCAAAAAATTTTATTCTTGAGCCTCATTTTAATTATTGGAAAGATTTAGAAAATATTCCAAGCAATGCATATTTAATGGGATACTGGCAGAGCGAGAAATATTTTTCACAATTTGCAAGTCAAATTAAAAGAGATTTTTCTTTTAAGGAGCCTCTACAAAACAAAAACTTATATCTAAAACAACAAATTGAAGGGCTTAATGCCGTAAGCTTGCATATAAGGCGCGGTGACTATGTTAGCAATACTCAAGCAACAGCAGTGCATGGGTTGTGTTCTATTGAATACTATCTTTCAGCTATAAGATATATTGCTGAACGCGTTGAAAAACCTACTTTTTTTATTTTTTCCGATGATATTTTATGGGTAAAAAAATATTTAAAAATAGATTTTCCACATATCTATATAGAGAATAATACAAATTATAATAGCTATAATGATATGAGATTAATGAGTTTATGTGATCATAATATTATTGCCAATAGTTCATTTAGCTGGTGGGGTGCTTGGCTTAACTCTAATGAGAATAAAATTGTAGTTGCGCCTTTTCATTGGTTTGCAAAAAAGACTGATGTGAGCGATTTACTTCCTAGTAGCTGGATTAAATTATAAATACGATTAATAAATTTATAATTCTTGTTGATAAAGAGCCGCGAAATTTTTTATAATACAAGCAATTTACTGTCTATTTTAAATATAAATATGTTATTTATCGATACAAATGTGTCTATTTGCAATATTATGGTAATAAAAATTTGTTGATTGCAGGTTAATTATGACTACTAGCCCATTAATTTCAGTTGCAATGCCAGTTTATAATGGTGAAAAATATCTTCAGGAATCAATAGAATCTATATTGAATCAGACTTTTACTAACTTTGAATTTATCATAATAGATGATGGATCTACAGATAATTCACTGGGCATCATAAATCAGTATGCAGCTAACGACCCTAGATTAATCGTAATTTCTAGGGAAAATAGAAATGTAGCGCGAACATTAAATGAAATAATTTTGCTATCCAAGGGTATATGGATAGCAAGAATGGATCAAGATGACATATCCCTCCCCAATCGATTTGATCTTCAGTTATCTTGGTTAAAGAATACAAATGCAGATATTTGTGGCTCGTGGATTAAGCTTTTTGGGACGAGTGATAAGAGGACAATAAGATATCCTGAGGCTGATTCATCAATTAAGGCGGAGATGCTTTTTAGAACACCTTTTGCTCATCCAACTACATTTATGCGTCGCGAAAGACTTGCTGAACTTATGTATAGCGAGGATGGTTGGCAAGCTGAAGACTATGATCTTTGGGTCAGGGCGGCTAATGCAGGCTGGATAATGACTAATATACAAGAGCCGCTCTTATTTTATAGGCAGCATAAAAATCAAATTTCGTCTAAGTACCATGAAAAACAAAAAAAACTATCAAACACAATAAAAAAAAGATATTGGGAGCAATATAACTTTCAGTTTAATTTAAGCAAAGATATTATTGATGTGATAGTCGAAAGTAGGCCATTAGACATTAAAGATATTCCCATTATTTATAATTTATTTGACGTTATGATGCGGGATAAAAAAATTGAAAATCAGGATGTTTTTTTTAAAAATATTACCAGGTACTTTTTCACGATAGCCCCATATGTAAAAAACGTTACAAGCCAATGGATTAAATTAAATTATATCTATCGCAATAAAAAATTAATTTCTAGTTTGACTATCATAGTAGCCCTTAAATTAATATCTTTTTTTAATATAAAGTCAGATGGTAGAGTCTTTAATTTTTTTAAAAAAATTTACAACAATTTAATAAAGTAAAATGGATATTATAAAATTATTTAATGGTTTTAATAAATATGTTTATTATTTTTTAATTTTAATAATTACGATATTATTTACTTTGGCGATGATAAATTGGCAGGGTTCAATTTTTTCATATTCCATACTTACTTTTGCTTCATTAAGTCTATTGTATTATTCATTTATTTTTCGCCCTGGATCTGGTTTTACCTTTTATACTCTGGCTGTATTTACTGGCTATTGGGTAAAGTTATCTCTTCACGTGATTGATCGGGATTTAATATGGATGGAGCCGGTTGGCTTTTTTAATTTTTCATTTCTACAATGGAGTGAAGTAGCTAAGGTTTCATTTGCGGGGATTTTAGGCACTCTTTTTGGTGGTATTTTCGGCTTATTTATCTTAAGAAAAAAATATATTAATACTAAGAAAATTAATTTTCAGCAGAATTACATATATATATCTATTTTTTCAATAGTAATGATAGGGTTAACTATTTTTATTAACGAGTATTATAATATTGTCCATGCATCAATCCCCCCTCATTATTTAAATATTCCGTGGCCGCTTCAAGGCCTTTTTAATTGGTATATTGCTGGGCCATGTTTTTTTGTATTCATGTTGCCATTATGGTTTTCTTCAAGGTCTAAATCATTTTTAAAATTAACTTGTATTTTATTAATTTCAAGTATGTTAGTTAGTATTTCTATTTATAGCAGGGGTATAGTTTTTTTTCAAGCAGTTATTATCATACTAAGCATATATTGTTATAGAAAAGAATTTCCGTTTCTAAACAATAAGATGGTAATTAAAATTTTTGTATGTATATTTTTATGCATTTCTTTAACTGCAGTTCTATCAGGGTTGCGTAGAGAGTTATTTATTTATAACGTTGTAAGTCAACAGCCATCTACACCTGCCTCAACTACACCTGCCTCAACTACACCTGCCTCAACTACACCTGCCTCAACTGAATCTGCCTTAACTGAACCTGCCGTACAACAGCCTCAAACAATTTTTCTTGGTCTAAAAATACCTAGTATCTATTCTTTAAAATTAGTTCTTAAATTACCTATTGAGCGATGGATTGGATTAGAGGGTGTTATGGCGGTAGTAGGTTATCAAGGTAGATCCCAAAACTTGTTTTGGAATGCGCTGTTTAAAAAAAGGATAATTAATGAAGTTGACTGGTACACAAGTACTATAGCACTATCACCAAGTAATAATGCTGCTAACATAATGTATGCAACACCGCCTGGATTATTTGCATATTGCTATTATTCTGGAAGTTATATTTTGGTTTCATTGGTTGCATTTCTTATAGCATCAATAATAGTAGTTTCTGAGAGGATTATTTATGTATTTACAAAAAATCCTTTTTTGGCATCTTCATTAGGTGTGGGTCTTGCAATACAAGTTATTCATATTGGTTCTGGAAGCTTATATATGATGTTAGTTATTTATATTATGAATATGTTTTTAGCATTAATTTTACAATTTATAATAAATATTATTAACAATAAAAAAATATGTAATCTAACTTATGATTAATAAAAATAACCCTATTTTTTCTATAATTATACCCATATATAATTTAGAAAATTATATAGAAAAATGTATCAGTAGCATATTAAATCAATCATTTAATCGTATTGAAGTGGTTTTAATAGATGATGGTTCGACTGACTCATCTGCTCTTATATGTAAAAATTTCTATGAAAATAATGAAAATATTATTTTTGTAAAAAAAAAAATGAAGGGCAGGGTGTAGCTAGAAACTTAGGCATTGAAATTTCTAGTGGTAAATTTATATTATTTGTTGATGGTGATGACTGGATTGAGCCTAATTTATGTAAAGATACTTATAATTTTATTGAAGGTTCTGATTTTGATTTTATAAATTTTGGAATTGATTTTATAAACTTTGATGGTGAAGTAATAAAGAAATTTAGTAAATTTTCAAAAAAAAACCATGACTGGAGATG
>Ga0364908_10328_pt1 | contig 14367 bp, 15 predicted proteins | sample ExccelJu500002D4_2_FD_206965 | JGI IMG/M metagenome (GOLD analysis project Ga0364908, IMG submission 206965) | Enriched cells from Trout Bog Lake Hypolimnion, Wisconsin, USA - BchlTB.July02.5000.02.D4 | ecosystem: Environmental > Aquatic > Freshwater > Lake > Hypolimnion/Profundal zone | place...
CCAGATACGTGGCTGGCCCACCTGGAAAACCAGGATAACGCTGGCCATGGCAATGATGGCCGCCAGGGAAACAAAGCCTGCAAACTTTGCCATATGGATCCGCTCAAACACATAAGCCAGCGGGTCGCCCACACCCAGTTCTGAAAAATTCACCATTCCCGTCAGAACAAGGCTGATCATGACATAGAGCAGGGTTGTAATGATAAGGGAGTAAATTATTGCCCTGGGCAGGTCACGGCGTGTATTCCTGCACTCCTCGGCTGTGGTGGAGATGGCATCGAAGCCGATATAAGCAAAGAAAACTCCTGAAACCCCTTTGAGAACACCGGTGAGGCCGTGAGGCGCAAAAGGTGTCCAATTGCCTGGCTTTATATAAAATGATCCCACCCCGATGACCAGCAGTAAAACCACGACTTTCAGTATCACCATGGAGTTACCTGCGACCTTGGTTTCGTAGATCCCGACATAGACTAGCATCGAAATAAGGGCTACAATTGCGAACGCCGGTATGTTGACGATCATGTGAACACCCCCGAGGACAGGCGAATTCACCCAGGCAAGATATGATTTCTGGATCGCCGGGGCAAGCTGGGTAATGCTGCTCCCATGAGCAATGGCTGCAGCTCCGTCGTAATAGCCCCTAAGCGCGGTAACGTAATCGGTCGATACATATTCGGGAATGTGCAGGCCCATCCCGCTCATCAGTCCGCAGAAATAATCAGACCATGAAATGGCAACAGCTATATTCCCGATGGCATATTCTATAATAAGATCCCAGCCAATGATCCAGGCGAAAAGTTCTCCGAAACTGGCATAGGCGTATGTATAAGCGCTGCCGCTGAGCGGGATCACAGAAGCGAATTCAGCATAACATAAAGCTGAAAAGCCGCAGGCCACGGCAGTGAAGATAAACAGCAGGGCAACCGCCGGCCCTCCCGAGGCCGCAGCGCTTCCTATGGTGGCGAAAATACCGGAACCCACAATGGCTGCAATGCCAAGGGCCGTAAGATCAAAGACTGTAAGGCTGCGCCTGAGCCCACCCGATTCCCGCTCGTACCCTGCGGCATCACTGAGGATCAGGCCAATCGGCTTCTTTCGGAAAAGATCGGAAAAAGACAAGTTATTTTTTGGATAAAAATAGAAAGATTTTCATTGATTGCGGTGGGGAGTAAACAGTTTCTCTGGGCCTGGATTCAATTTTCGTACATTTGCAAGAATAAAATCCTTTCATGAAGATAGCAGTATTTGGTGCAAGCGGGAGGACAGGGCTGTTGCTGATTTTCCAGGCCCTGAACCAGGGGCATGAAGTCACCGCCTACACCCGCAGCCCTCATAAAATCAGTATAACACATAAAAATATCAGGATTGTACGGGGGGAGCTACAGGATTATGAGAAAATCATGGAAACTGTTACCGGGCAGGATGTCGTTATGTGTACCCTGGGTATTGATAAAAACAAACCTTCAACCATCTTGTCGGATGCCACCAGGCTGATACTCCAGGCTATGGAAGAATGCGGTATAAGAAGATTTATCTGTATGTCATCGGCCGGGGTGCTTGGCAATGACGGAGGATTCTGGTTCGGGAAGATCTTTATCCCCCTGTTCCTGAAGCAGGTTTTCGAAGATAAAAAACGGCAGGTGGACGTCATCAGGCAAAGCAAGGCAGAATGGGTGATCATTAGGCCGGTAGGTCTTACCGATTCGCCCAAGACGGGAAGATATAAGATCAGCGAAGGCCTGCCCACATCCTGGAAAATTCCCAGGAATGATGTGGCCGATTTCATGCTGAAGCTCATGAACGATAAAAAGTACGATTTCACAATTCCAGCAATCTCAAGCACCTAATAATTGTTGTATGGACCTGAAATTCAGAAACCATTTCCTGAACCAATGGGCTAAGTATTTCGGCAATGCCGATCTCCCCATAACCTTTTTTTATACAGAAGACCCTGGTGATGTGGCCAAAGCGTCGATTCCAAAGGGATGGAGCTGCATCATCAGTGAGCTTGCCCTGGTGAGGAACGGTAAATCACTCGCCTGGAACCTTAAATCTCTTACCTGTGGAGGCTCTCAAAGGTATTTCGGGTTCAGCCAAAAAATGAGGCCGAACTTCGAGTATTTCCTTTCGTACGGGATTGAGAACAAAATGGAAGGGGAAAGATATATACAGTCCCCCGAAATGGTAAAGGAGATAATGGGGAATATGAAATGCATCCCGGCAAAAGGGAAGTATATTATATTCAAGCGTTTTGACAATCTCACTCCTGAAGACGAACCCTTGGCGGTGATTTTCTTTGCAACACAGGATATCCTTTCGGGACTTTTCACACTCGCCAACTTTGACCAGGCTGACGGCATGGGAGTTATTGCTCCCTTTGGATCAGGTTGTTCCTCAATTGTCTATCAGCCCTATTTTGAAAATGAAAAGGAAAATCCCAAAGCAGTGATGGGTCTCTTTGATGTTTCGGCCAGGCCATGCGTGCCTAAGGACAGGCTTACCATGTCAATCCCGATGAAGAAATTCATAAAGATGGTCGGATACATGGATGAGAGTTTCCTCATCACGGAATCCTGGTACAAAGTCAGGGAGAGAATAAACAAAGCAAATTTAAATTAATAGCATGATCCACTGGGTCAGCCCCGGCTCCCTGTTCCGCAGTATGCGGGAAATGACCGGGAGGTAATAAATTGGTATTAACCCCGGGGCATAGCCCCGGACCCGGGTTCCGCCCCAGAGGGGCGGGGAATTTACCGGGAGAGATTAAACACTAAGTATGAGATCAGTTTTTCTTCTTCACTGGGCGCCAAGGATATTGTCAATCCTCGCTATTTTGTTCATCAGTGTGTTTTCGCTGGATGCATTCCATGCAGGAATGCCGTTAAAGGACCAGATCCTGGACTGGCTCATGCATATGATCCCTTCATTTGTTCTGATCATCATTCTTGTGGTTGCCTGGAAATGGGAAAACATCGGTGGAATGATCTTTCTTTCACTGGGCATTGCCTTCACCCCTTATCTTTTCTGGGGGAATTATTCACACAACCATTCTATCTGGCTGAGCCTGGTAATAATTCTTACCATTACCTTCCCGTTTATCCTGGTGGGAGTGTTATTCATAATAAGCCATTATACCAGGCGAAAGGCAGCTGAAATAATGAAAGTACTTGAGAAGAAGGGAATGAGCGAATAGCGAATAGCGATTGGGAATATGGTTTAACGAATAGCGATTACCGCTTTCGCTATCCCTTCGGCATCATACCCGCATTCATGATGGAGTTCTTCGTTCTTTCCCTGTTCGATGAATTTATCAGGGACTCCGAGACGTTTGACCCTGGCTTCGTAACCGTTGTCGCCCATGAATTCAAGGATGGAGCTTCCGAAGCCTCCCATGACGGTGCCATCTTCAACAGTTATGATCTTTTTAAAATTTCTGAACACTTCATGAAGAAGTTCCTCATCGAGTGGTTTAACATAAGGCAGGTGGTAATGCGCAGGATGGATCCCTTCTTTTTCCAGCTCAGTAAAAGCTTCTTTAACAAAGTTCCCCGGATGGCCAGTACTCAGTACAGCGACCACCTTGCCCTCTTTTATCGTTAATCCTTTACCCACAGGCATTTCCTTCATAGGGGTTTTCCAGCCGGGCATGACTCCCCTTCCTTTGGGATAACGGATTGCAAAGGGTCCTTTATCGGGCAACTGTGCGGTAAACATAAGGTTGCGCAGTTCCTCCTCATTCATTGGGGCTGCGATGGTCATATTGGGGATGCAACGCAGGTATGCCAGGTCATAAGCTCCATGATGGGTCGCCCCGTCCTCGCCGACAAGCCCTCCCCTGTCGAGGCAGAATACCACCTGAAGGTTCTGCAGGGCTACATCATGGATGATCTGGTCGTAAGCCCTCTGCAGGAATGTGGAATAGATATTGCAAAAAGGGATCATCCCGGAAGTGGCAAGCCCCGCGCTGAAAGTCACGGCATGCTGTTCGGCAATGCCCACGTCGAAGGTCCTGTCGGGCATCTTGTTCATCATGATATTAAGAGAGCAGCCAGTAGCCATGGCAGGAGTAATCCCCACGATCTTCGGATTCTGCCCGGCCAGTTCAAGGATAGTGCGCCCGAAAACAGTCTGGTACTTGGGCGCCTGGTTATGACATTTATCCTCGGCGATCTTACCGGTTTCCTTATCGAAAACCCCGGGAGCATGAAAAACTGTCTGGTCCCGTTCGGCTTTTTCAAACCCTTTTCCCTTTATGGTATGGGTATGCAGGAGCTTAGGTCCTTTGATATCCTTTATATCACGCAAAACATTCACCAGGCGGATGATATCATTGCCGTCGACCAGTCCGAAATACCTGAAGTTAAAAGCCTCAAACAAGCCGCTGGGCTTCAGCAGTGTACCTTTAAGAGCGTTACCGAGTTGTCTTACTATGGCCCTTGAATTTTTCCCGTAACGGGTTCCCCCGCCCATCATCAGCCAGATATTATCTCGGAACTTGTTATAGGTTTTTGACGTCACTATATCGGCCAGGTAATCCTTGATCGCGCCTACATTTTTATCTATTGCGATCTGGTTATCATTGAGGATGACCAGCAGGTTGGCATTCGATACTCCCGCGTTGTTAAGGGCTTCCATGGCCATACCGCCGGTCATCGCCCCGTCGCCGATAATCGCAACATGATGACGGCTGCTTTCACCCAGAAGCTTGGAGGCAACACCCATACCCAAAGCTGCGGAAATGCTGGTCGAAGAATGGCCTGTGCCGAAAGCATCATATTCGCTTTCAGACCTCCTGGGAAATCCGCTAATGCCTTTGAAAGTGCGGAGGGTATGGAAGGATTCCTTACGGCCGGTCAGGATCTTGTGAGCATAGGCCTGGTGCCCCACATCCCAGATCACCTTGTCGTTTGGAGTGTCGAACACGTAATGAATGGCCACAGAAAGTTCAACTGCACCAAGGCTGGCGCCGAGATGGCCCGGGTTGACCGAAATGACGTCGATTATGAACTGCCTGATCTCGGAACACAACTGTGGCAGCTGATCGACCCTGAGTTTCCTCAGGTCTTCAGGATTATTGATGTTTGCAAGTAAAGGACCGATGCCGGGAGTCATTGGGTCATTGAAATTGCGGGTGCAAAGGTATGAAAAAGGATCGTGATTTCGCTCGCATCTTTGCAAAGCAGTTACGGTGTCTGAGCCTTACACACGCAGAATTGCAACGCTGCTGTCGCTCGCATCTTTACATCGCCGCTACGGTGTCTGCGTCGCCTCAGAGGTAAAAGTTATCCTGACTTTCTGAAAGCTCCTTGCACCTGATGCGGCTTATGTAAAATGCTCGCTACTTATATCAAGCCTAATTCCACCTTTGCTTCGTCACTCAGGTTTGCCATATCCCATGGCGGGTCAAAGGTAAGCTCGACTTTCACTTTACCAACACCTTCAACCCGGCTGACCTCATCCTGCACCATGCCAGGCATATCTTCGGCAATGGGGCAGTTCGGTGTGGTGAGGGTCATCAGGATCTCCACGTTATGGTCCGGGTCTATTTTAAGGTTATAGATAAGTCCGAGATCGTAAATGTTGATAGGGATTTCAGGGTCAAATATCCTTCGCAGGGCATCAATGACTGATTGTTCAAAGGGGTTGTATGGTATGTTTTGAGGATTTTCCATTTTGCAGATTTAGGATGCAAAATTACTTAAAATCACAATGGACCGCGGATGGCATCCGCGAAATTGCAAACCTGCTTTCCATGCTTTTACACAACATACCAAGGGAAAATAAGGCATCAGGAAAATTTCTGCCTGCTCTCAACGTTAAACCATTAATAATGAGAAACACCCGGGCTTTCATGCAACCAATGGGTTCTTTGATCGCCATCTGCGTGATGATCCTTTTGTCATTGACTGTCCATTTATAAAACAACCAGGTAAGCGAAACCAGATGAAGGATATTGATCCCGAAATTGAGCTGTAAAGATGTGAGTATGAATAACACCTATACAAGTATAATTTTCATCATCTTTATAATGCTTTATTTTATCATGTGTACATCCTCAGTTTTCCCACAGGTCCCATCCTCTCCCCGATTCCGGGACACTGGGACCAAAGACCAGGGTCGGTGACAACCAGGCTCCTGAAGGCTTCTATGAGATCAGGCCGGCTGCTATGAACCCGATGAGCAGCTACCACCTTTCGTTCAACATCGGCTATCCTAACGCGTATGATAGGGCCAAACACTATACAGGAAGTGAGATCATGATACATGGGGAATGCGTTTCAATAGGATGCTTTGCTATGGGAAACGATAATATTGAAGAGATCTGGACACTCATGGTGAGCGCCTTTGAAAAGGGGCAGGAAGTGATCAGCCTGCAGGTTTTCCCGTTCCGGATGACGGATCAGAACCTGAAAAGCCATCCGCAGTCAACATTAAAAGAATTCTGGGCTAATCTCTGGGAAGGATACAATTTTTTCGAGAACCGGAAAATCCCGCCTGTGGTTACTGTGAAAGACGGAAAATATTGTTTTAAATGAATGAGTTCAAGCTCTGATACCTGAAGTTTTAATACAAAAACCCGAATAACCAGATAGGTATTTTATTCCCGCTGCCTGTTTCGATATTATCAGCGGCTATATAACTATCAGGTACTCCTGAAATTTGTTTATGCGATTTGGATTTCCCGCCTGCTTCTATGGTAAACTTATCATCAATAAGGAAGTCGCCATTACCCGGGAATGTTACCTCGTGATTTACCGACAATTGGTTCAGGAGAAACGTTTCACGTAAATTTCCCATATCAGGTTTTAATGGGCTCAGGGCCATGGCAATATTGGGGTTATGGAGATAAAGTTTTTCAGGTTTTGAAAGATAACTTACACCCTTGTTTTCACGCCTCAATTGATATAACAACTCTGATTTTTCAAGAAGGAACAGGTATCGTAATAAAACATCACGGTAGATACCCATCTTGAGGCTTAACTCAGAAATATTGGGTGTGAATGGAACAGATTCAGAAAGAATATACAGCAGCTTTTTAATCTGAATTATCGAATGGTAGGAAATATTTTCGTGAGCAGGAAGGTCGGTTTCGAGGTTAGTTGTTATACCTGCTCTCAACCTTTCATGATAAAATGAGGTTCCTTCCATAAAATATGGATACGTTCCGTTAAGGAGATACTCATGAAAAACTCTCAGCGGTTTAATTTTTTGAAGGATCTCCAGGCTTATCTCATTATGATTATCAAGGATATCGGTCAAAGAAAATTTTCCGGGTTGAATCTGCGATGAAAGTTCCAGGTATTCACGTATGGAGAGTTCATTCAGTTTAAAAACCAGGGCTCGCCGACTCAGATCAACCTCCCCCTTGTGAATATTTAATGCTGATGACCCGGTGCAGAATAAAGATAATTCAGGGAAATGATCATAAATATTCTTGATCTCCGCAGCCCATCTGGGATACTTATGTATTTCATCAAGGAACAGATATTTTCCACCCTGTTTACGAAACCAGTCTGTTACATCGAAAAGATTATTCTCAAGGAAATAAATATTATCCAGGCTGATATAGATCTTCTCATAATGTTTTGTCTCAAGGGATTGCATTAATTGTAAAAGAAGAGTAGTCTTTCCAGTGCCCCTAGCCCCTTTAATAATCACCAACCTCTGATCTGCCGGAATGAGAGAGAACAAATACCTCCTGAAAACATGCCTGGAGGATTTCACCACATTATCAGACAGTTCGAATAAATATTCCATGAGTGTTGTTTCAATACTACAAATATAATAATAAATTAGTGTTTACAAACAACAATCTAAAAACTTCTTGCTTTTTGACACGGAATAAACGGGTGGTTGCCGGAACCAGCGATAACCTTAAAAGAAGATGTTGTCACCCCTTCATCCTGAACACCATGGCATACAGCTTCATCTGCTTTACCATGGATGCCAGGCCGTTGGAGCGGGTGGGTGAAAGGTGTTCTTTTAAGCCTATCCGGTCTATAAACTTCAGGTCTGCGGACTGGATCGCATCGGGAGTCTGGCCTGAAAGGACTTTTACGAGCATGCTCACGATGCCTTTGGTGATGATGGCATCACTGTCGGCCGTGAAATAAACTTTGCCTTCACGATACTCGGCGTGAAGCCAGACCTTGCTCTGGCAGCCGCTTATAATAAACTGGTCGGTCTTGTATTTCGCATCTAAAGGTGGAAGGGCTTTGCCCATATCTAAGATGAGGTCGTATTTGTCGAGCCAGTCGTCAAGAGCGGCGAACTCATCCGCAAGCTGGGTTTCGATCTCCTGTATTGTCATTTGTTAGTTAAGTTTTCATTTGTACATTGTACACGGTATTTTGTACATCATTCATTATCCAAACATCGTCTTCACTCTTAATACCGCCTCTGCTAACCGATCGATCTCATCCACCGTGTTATAAAAAGCAAATGAAGCCCTCACCGTGCCGGGTATTCCAAAATGATCGATCAGGGGCTGGGCGCAGTGATGGCCTGTTCTCACTGCAATCCCCATTTTGTCGATAATGGTCCCGGCATCAAAAGGATGTATGTCGCCGATCAGGAATGAGATCAGGCTTGCTTTGGATGGTGCAGTTCCAAAAAACCTTACATCACCGATGGCCGAAAGCCTTTCAACCGCATGCTTCAGTAATTCATCCTCATAAGCCCGGATGTTTTCCATTCCAAGATCCCGGAGATATTTCACCGCTGCTTGCAGGCCCATCACACCTTCAACGTTCGGGGTGCCGGCTTCGAATTTGAAAGGGAGCTCGTTAAACGTGGTCTTCTCAATCCTTACATCTTTCACCATCTCTCCCCCGCTCTGGTATGGTGGAAGGTCTTCCAGCCATTTCTCTTTACCGAATAAAACCCCTATGCCCATGGGGCCATACATCTTATGCCCCGAGAAACAATAGAAATCGCAATCCAGGTCAGTCACATCTACCGGAAGATGCGATACAGCCTGGGCACCGTCGATCAGAACCGGGATGTTCTTCCCATGAGCATAGGCAATTATGTCCTTGATCGGGTTGATCGTTCCCAGCACATTCGAAACATGGGTAAGCACAATGATCTTCGTTCGCTCAGTTATAAGTGAGTAAAGATTTTTGAGATCCAGTTCTCCATCAGGCAATATGACGGCAACCTTGAGCACCGTACTGTTTTCGTCGCATATGATCTGCCAGGGGACAAAATTCGAATGATGTTCCATGATGGTCGTGATGACCTCATCGCCCTGATGCAGGTATTTTTTTCCAAAGGATGATGCCACAAGGTTCAGCGATTCTGATGCACCCTTGGTAAATATGATTTCATGGGTCGATGGTGCATTGATGAACTCCCTGATCTCCCTCCTGGCTTCTTCAAAAGCTTCCGTAGCTTTAACGCTCAGGTAATGCACTCCCCGGTGAATATTGCAATTGTCGCGAAGATAATAATCATTGATCGCATTGATAACCTGCAAGGGTTTTTGTGTGGTGGCGGCATTATCAAAATAGATCAGCGGCCTCTTGTAAATCGTCTGATTGAGGATGGGGAAGTCGGGGCGGATGTCATTAATATTGAAAGGCATAGAAATTAAAATTATAAAATGGAAATGAATACCGAATATTGAACAACGAATGTTGAATTGCTAATTACTTATGGATTATGCCTCATCACTCGTCACTCATCACTCATCACTCGTCACTCATCACTCATCACTCATCACTCGTCACTCATCACTCATCACTCATCACTCGTCACTCATCACTCGTCACTCATCACTCATCACTCATCACTCATCACTCATCACTATCATATCTTCGACATATCGATCACAAATTCAACGGGATTCTCAGGTGTGTTGCAATGCAGTACGCAGGCCTCACAGATCTGCAATTCGCCCTGCAGCCGCTTCTTTATCATGTCTTCGATGCGGTATTTCAGTGGATCTATGGCAATCTTGCTGATCACCTCATCCGCGTAAGCATACATTAAAAGCATACGGGCGCTGTCCTCCCCTATCCCGCGCTGCCTGAGGTAATACATCGCATCCTGGTCGAGCTGGCCGGTAGTCGAGCCATGCGAACATTTTACATCATCGTTGTATATCTCAAGGAACGGCTTTGAATTCACCTTTGCCGTATCCGTCAGCAGGATATTCCTGTTGCTCTGGTAGGCATTAGTGCGCTGGGCATTGCGCTGCACCAGGACATGCCCGTTGAAGACCCCGCTTGCGTGTTCATCGAGTATCCCTTTGAACAGCTCGCTGCTTACACAATCGGGTGAAGCGTGGTCGATAAACACCTGATTATCAATATGCTGTTTTCGGTCCATAAGGTAAAGCCCGTAAATATTGGCTATCGCATGAGGCCCGTTAAACCGCAGCCTGATATTGTTCCTCAGCAATCCTCCGTTCAGTGAAATATAATGGGATTCCAGCCTGGCACAAGCCTCCATTTCGAAAAATGATGAACTTACCAGCGTTGAACTGTTGTTGAGATTCTGTAGTTTGTAATGGTCCATGAAAGCAGCCTCTCCCATCCGGATCTCGGTTACGACATTGGAAAACGAAGGTTGCTGGTTGTATGAGTCGTCACAATGCACCAGCGAAAGCCTGCTGTTCTTCCCCATAACGATCAGGTTCCTCGATTGCAGGAAAAGACTGTCATCACTGTGGATTACGTTGATGATCTGCACCGGCTTCGGGCTTTTCACTTCATCCGGAACATAAATGAACACACCGTCCTGCGAAAATGCCGTGTTGAGCGAGGTAAAAGCATCGCTGCCCGGGGCAGTATATTTTCCAAGGTGAGCTTCCACCAGCTCAGGATACTGTTTCATGGCTTCGGCCAGGCTGCCCATGATGATCCCGTTGCCGAGTTTCATCAGTGGTACATCTTTTGAAACATACCAGCCGTTCAGCTGCCCCATGATGGCGGTATCGAGATGCGGTATATTGCACAGGAAAACCTTCTGAACATCCAAGCCAGGCTCAGGATTAACAACCACCTTGTATTCCTTTGAAAAACTTTCCTTCAGATCAGTGTTCTTCCAGGCTTCAAGCCTGGTGGTTGGAAATCCATTTTCCTCAAAACTGCGGATGGCATTGTCCCTGGCTGCCTTCAGCGCCGGGAAATCATTGAACGTGATGGCATTCCGGTATTGACCGTAAAGCCCGGTCAACAGTTCTTTTGAAAGCTTATTTCTGACTGCGGATTGCATTATCCCTCCTGCTCTTTCCTGATCCAGTCATATCCTTTTTCCTCGAGTTCCAGGGCGAGTTCCCTGTTCCCCGATTTCACTATCCTGCCTTCGAACAGTACATGAACGAAATCGGGAACAATATAATCGAGGAGCCTTTGATAATGAGTGATGACCACGAAAGCGTTTTCTTTAGTGCGTAATTTGTTCACCCCGTTGGCAACGACCCGTAGCGCGTCAATATCGAGGCCCGAATCTGTTTCATCGAGGATGGCCAGCATAGGTTCCAGCATGGCCATCTGGAAAATCTCGTTCTTCTTTTTCTCCCCCCCCGAAAATCCTTCATTTACTGACCTGTTGGCCAGGTTGGAAGTAAGCTCTACAAGTTTTTTCTTTTCATCCATGAGCTTTAAAAAAGCACCGCCGGAAAGGGCATCCAGGCCCTTGAACTTTCTTACCTCGTTAACGGCAGTGCGCATGAAATTGGTGATGCTCACCCCCGGGATCTCGACAGGGTACTGGAAACCCAGGAAAATGCCTTCCCTGGCGCGCTCTTCAACGCTAAGCTTCAGCAGGTTCCTGTTTTTATAGATGACCTCGCCTGCAGTGACATCAAACACCTCCCGGCCCGCAATCACTGATGCCAGGGTGCTTTTCCCCGTACCGTTCGGGCCCATGATTGCATGAACTTCCCCATGGTTTACATCAAGGTCTATTCCCTTTAAAATTTCCTTCCCGTTGATGGAAGCATGAAGGTTTTTTATTGATAAAAGCATAGTCTGAACTTATTCGTAATAGTATATTGATACATTTAAAAGCGAAAAGCGAATTAGCGAAAGACGAAATTAAAAAGAGATTCCTTATGTTTATTCATTTATTGTTTATATAACTCTTTGATTTTCGCCATTTCGCCTTTCGCCTTTCGCTTTTTCGCCATTTCGCCTTTTATCCTACGCTCCCTTCCAGACTGATGGAAAGCAGCTTCTGCGCCTCTACCGCAAACTCCATCGGCAACTGCCTGAGCACTTCCTTTGCATATCCGTTTACAATAAGTCCGATTGCGCTTTCGGCATCCATCCCCCTCTGCTGGCAGTAAAAAAGCTGGTCCTCGCTGATCTTCGATGTGGTTGCTTCATGTTCAACGATGGATGATTTATTTTCTACCTGGATATAAGGCCAGGTATGTGCCCCGCAGGCTGAACCCAGCAACAAAGAGTCACACTGGCTGTAATTCCTGCTGTTTGAGGCATTCTTTGAAATGCGGACAAGCCCGCGATATGAATTATTGCTTTTGCCCGCGGATATACCCTTGGAAATGACAGTGCTTTTGGTGTTTCTGCCCAGATGCATCATCTTGGTGCCCGTATCGGCCTGCTGGTGGTTATTGGTGACTGTAACGGAGTAGAATTCCCCCACGCTGTTGTCGCCCATAAGTATGCAGGAAGGATACTTCCAGGTAATGGCTGATCCTGTCTCAACCTGGGTCCAAGAGATCTTGGAATTGCTTCCTTTGCAGATCCCACGTTTGGTGACGAAGTTGTAAATGCCGCCTTTGCCGTTTTTATCACCGGGATACCAGTTCTGTACGGTTGAATACTTTACCTGGCCATCTTTCATGGCCACGATCTCGACCACTGCTGCATGAAGCTGGTTCTCATCCCGCTGGGGTGCTGTGCAGCCTTCCATATAACTCACATACGCCCCTTCGTCGGCAACGATAAGTGTGCGTTCAAACTGCCCGGTATTAGCGGCGTTGATCCTGAAATAGGTTGATAATTCAACAGGACAGCGCACTCCTTTTGGAATATAACAAAACGATCCATCGCTGAACACAGCCGAGTTCAGTGAAGCATAATAATTGTCGGTGTAAGGCACCACGGAACCCAGGTACTGTTTGACCAGGTCGGGGTGATTCTGAATGGCCTCGCTCATCGAACAGAAAATGATCCCATGCTTTGCAAGGGTTTCTGAAAAGGTTGTTTTTACCGAAACACTGTCAATTACAGCATCCACAGCAACACCTGCCAGTTTTTTCTGTTCCTCGAGAGAGATGCCGAGCTTGTCGAAGGTAGCAAGCAATTCAGGATCCACCTGGTCAAGGCTCTCGTATTGCTGTTTCTTTTTAGGGGCAGCATAAAAATAGATATCCCGGAAGTCAATAGAAGGTATTTCAAGATGTGCCCAGGTTGGCAGTTTCATTGTCAACCAATGCCTGAATGCTTTCAACCGGAATTCAAGCATGAACTCAGGTTCGTTCTTTTTGGCCGAAATAAACCGCACCGTATCTTCACTCAGGCCCTTTGGGGCGTATTCAGTTTCAATATCCGTCACAAAGCCGTATTTATAGTCGCTTTGAGTGACTTCGCCTATGATTTTATTCGGATCGGATTCCATACTACAAATTCTCTTCGCAAAGATAATTCATTTAGGTATTCGGGTACCTGTTTAGGAGGACATTTTTTTCAATTGTATTGTTTGAATTTGTTCACATACTGAAGTATTTTAGGGTTTGATGGTAAATATAACTCTCGTTTTTTGTAAATTTGAGAAAAAACAGATGAAATCCATCCTGATTTCAGTCCTTGTATTAATAATTTGCGGGGCAAACGCCCAGCAGTGGGGATTATATACGTTATACAGCGTAACAGGCACAAATAAAGCATACCTGATCGATACGAACAATAACGTTTATAAAACATGGACTTTTGCTTCCAATAAAAATAAATTACAATAATATTAGTGATTTTCTCCACATGAATGGAATTGATTATAATGCCTCACTCGATCAGATCACTTTCAGTTCACTTTATTTCAGTGAGATTTATGTGATAGATCACAGTACTACCACAACAGAAGCAGCCGGCCATACCGGTGGAAATTCAGGCCATGGCGGAGATATTATTTACAGGTGGGGAAACCCTGCTGCCTATGAAACCAGGGGCCCGGTAGCATTTGCCGGTGCTTCATCCTTGGAGATATGGAGAGGGACAACCGACAGTAATGTATATGGAGAAACTATTTTGAATGTTTCGGATTCACCGGCAATTGATTTATCCGGCTTCGCAAAAGGGATTTATTTTCTGACGACCAGGTCCGGTAAAACAAAGCAATGGAATTATAAAATCATAAAGATCGAATAAACTTTATGGCAACAGAAGACTTCCATAT
>Ga0364908_10149_pt2 | contig 14167 bp, 11 predicted proteins | sample ExccelJu500002D4_2_FD_206965 | JGI IMG/M metagenome (GOLD analysis project Ga0364908, IMG submission 206965) | Enriched cells from Trout Bog Lake Hypolimnion, Wisconsin, USA - BchlTB.July02.5000.02.D4 | ecosystem: Environmental > Aquatic > Freshwater > Lake > Hypolimnion/Profundal zone | place...
ACCCGATAAGGCGCGTGCTTCCGTATCGCGTTTTTCCCATAAGCCTAGATCTTTTAGTAGTTTTTCCGCTGATTGTTTGGCTTGTTTGCGTGGCATACCATAATATCCTGCTTGGGTAATCACAATGTTGCCTACTTTTTCAAATACATTGAAATTAAATTCTTGTGGCACAATACCAATGTAAGATTTGGCTAAGGGAAAATCTTCATCAATATCCGCATCAAAGATCTTAACTTTTCCACGGGTTTTATTTATTAACGAAGTAATAATGCCGATGGTTGTAGATTTGCCTGCGCCATTCGGGCCTAGCAGCGCAAAAAAATCGCCTTGCTTAACGGTTAAGCTGATATTATCTAAAGCTAAAAGACCATTAGCATAAACTTTAGAAAGGTCTTTAATATTAATTGCATCCATAACGTTATTGCTGTTTTGCTTTAGACCAGTCGATAAACGTTTTATCGTTTATGGTTAACAAACCTTGTTTGTAATGTATGGCAGAGACGTATTCATCATCCGCTGGTTTAATGATACCCAACGCCATGCCTTGCGATAATAAGTTCATCGCTTCCGCATGATAATCTATTGCAGGAACGGGTTCTGTGCCATTATTGCCAGACATAGGTGGAATTAAAGGAGTTAACCAGCCATAAAATTTGGTTACGGCCCAAGTTAACCAGGTTTCTGTTAAGGGTTTCGCTGCATTTAGATCAAACGAAGCGTTTATATTTTGCTGCCAATACGCCACATTTTCTACTTGCGCAACCTCAGTGGCAGGTGCTGCAATATTAACAGAGAAATCGGCCATTAAATCACCTTGCGGGGTAATAATACTTAGTTCCTCAATTTGATAAGCAGGCAAGTAATTAACAAAAGCAAGTAGCTGATTATAGAATTCAGCGCGTTGATTAGGCGATAGCGAAGTGATAAAGGGCTCCATCATATCGGAATATAACCACTCATTATAAGTTCCACGCATGTATTCCACGGCTTTTTTATCGATGTTTTCAAAGTTAAATAAAAATTCTATGGGGCCAATGGTTTGTTGATTAAGCGTTACATTTTCAATATCGACTTCCCCTTTTCCATCTAACAATTTGTCGTTTGTGCCGGCTTTTTGCAAAGTGGCGGCGCCAAATTTAGTTACGGCAAAGTGTTCGCCATCAACATCTAATTGAAAACTATCAACCGTTGCGCCTAGTTCGCCTATCCAGGTGCCAAACCATAATGCATCAAGGGTATCAACCATTCCATCAAATTCCATTTCTACCGTATCCATTACCCAACGAATTCCGCTCTTTTCTTCATTTTGCCCGTAGATAACAAAATTTAAATGTGGAATGTTAAGTATGGCTGCCAATTCTTTACCGAAAGTGGAGCGTTCAGCTTGCAAGTGAAAACCGGAGAAATTTATTTGGCCTTTAGCATCTAAAAAAGAAATCTCATTAGTATCTAAATAAAGAGCTTGATTACCCAGTAAGCTAATAAAACCCATGGCGTTACCTGTTTCTGCGCCGGTAATATCTATAAAACGATCAGAAAAACTTTCTGCTACATATTTAATAGGCGCTTTGATCCAAGCTTGCCCAAAGAATGGTGCAGTTCTATCAGCTTCTTCTTTTCCTGGGCGCCATAGAATGGGGCCATGTGTAATAGAGATATGGCTGATAAGAAAAGTTACCTCATCGGCGTCTGCTTCAGGGGTATCTGCGCCTGGAGATGCCGTAGCGGGAGAAGGTTGTTCATAAGAGACATTGATGATCGCTCTGGATTTAAACCAACCGCGGTGATAATTGTTAACATCAATTTCTATTACCCCCAATTGCCCTTCTTTAATAGGAATACGCAAACCATTTATTTCATTTAATAAATATTGCGTATGGAAACCAAACACAAAAGGTATCAGTAATACAACGGCAATAAGTATAATTAATGTAACAAGTAGTTTACGCATAAAGAGTCCTTTAAAAATTAATAGGCTTCCAGAATTTGTTGGCCTTCATCTAATGTAGGATTAGGATCCATTTGTTCTTCTAGCATGGTGGAATCATCTAAATTAGGATCATCCATGGTTACCGGCCCTTCCATTTCCGATTCCAGCATTCCGCCGCGGTAAGGGGGAACTTGATCACTCATATCAGAAGTGCCAGCGCTATCTGCGCTTTGCTCCATATTGGGGTAGGCGTAAGCCATTGAGCTAATGCTTAAGAGTAACAGGCTAGGAATCAGAGTTTGCTTGAGTTTCACAGAGAGCTCCTTTAAGGTGAATTAAGGCGTATTAAGGATAATTTAAATGACAAATAATTACTAGAGACTTTTGGATAGACGATTAATTTAGAGGTAGGTTATCTATTGGAATATAGCTAGAAATAAGTTGGCTAATGAACTATAATTAAACAGATGAGAAATGGCAGTATATTAGCCTTCATTGCATCTTCCCCTGATTTTGCGTATACTTCCCTTCCCTAAATGCTGTGGTGCTTAACAGTGGTCGGTTCGACAGGTGTTAGGTGGCGACAGCGGTATTAACGAGGTTTATCATGAAAGCATCAATACATCCAGAATATAAAGACATTAAGGTTGTTTGCAGCTGCGGCAATACCTTCACCACGCGCTCTACTTTGGGTGCGCAAAAAGAAGTGCTCAATTTAGAAATTTGCTCTGCATGCCATCCATTCTACACCGGACAACAAAAAATAGTTGATACAGGCGGGCGCGTAGACAAATTCAAACAACGTTACGCGGGCTTTGCTGGCAAACAAGAAGCTAAGAAAGAGTAATCCTTCATTTAAAGCCGGGTTCTGTAAACCGATAAGGTGCGTAAAAACGCAACACTTCGGGAATGCGTATGTAAATACAAGGAACACCGGCTTTTTCCAACATCTGCAATAATGGATCGTGATTCACGGGAAGCATCAAATTGGGATCACAATACCCGTAAATAAAAGCCTGAATTTTGCTGTTAATGAACGCTTTTACAACAACTGGATCAGCCATTTTTGCTGAAACAAAAGTGGTATAAAGTGTTGCTTTGGGTGCATAGAATTCTACTTGGCTTAATGCCATCATCTCCGTGTAACCCGCGCCAATAATCTCTTGTTGTTGCACTAAAAGAGCGGCTCGTCCCAGGTGTTTTCCGCTATAGTTTTTGTTACAAAATTTTGCAATGGTAAATGCAGATAAAAGAAAATGCACATGTGTTTCTGCTTCATTCATAATCTTTATTCAGGAGAGATCGTTTAGCAATCAGCCTGCAATATAAACGCAAAAGCTTATTAAAATTACGCAAATGCAAAATGCCCCCGCAATTATGATAAGTGCGGGATAAGGTTGAGCGAGAAATCCCGGTTTCTTCACTAATCTGTGATAACGTATAATTTGTGAGGCGCAGGATTTCTTGTAGCATTTGCTGGGCGGAAAAAAGCGAGGGGCTCATAAACGACTCCATTAATTAGTGGCATTGACACTGTTAAAAAATATAGGTATTATTACCCTTTATGAATTAAATTAAACCATAAAGTGGGTAATTAATTCAATAGAAATTTGACTATTTTTCCATTAAGTTTTGGCTTACATTTTAGGCGGCAAGGTAATGACAAAAGTTATATCCAAAGATCATCAATCCCGGGCAAAGCGAGTTTGGAGCTTGCGCCAGCTTACTCAACTCTCCCGGCGCGACTTTGCCAAGCGTTATGGCATTGCGGCAGGAACTTTGCAAAATTGGGAGGATGCCAGCGGAAATGGATTGTCTGAAAAAGGCGCTTATCGCCTGGCTAACTCTTTGCAAGCGGATGGCATTTTCTGCGCAGTAGAATGGTTATTGCACGGCATTGGTGATGCACCTCGCGTTGGAAATTTGTTGCCCGCCGTAACATTAGCGATGAGCAATATAATCCCAGTGAATGAAGAACAAACTGCCATCACGGAGGAATTACAATTATTTTGCTCACATTATCCTGAAGCCATTTATTTGCAAGTAAAAGATGACAGCATGTTGCCGAACTATAATCTAAATGATTATGTTGCCGGCGTGCGTTATTATGGAAGTGAAATTTATAATTTTATTGGCGAAGATTGTATTGTTTTATTAAACACCGGAGAACAGTTGCTGCGCCGTTTGCGTTACAGCAATATTCCTGGACTATTTGATTTATTAGCCATCAACCCGCAAACAGAAAGCCCCAAACCTTATTATTATGAAGTCAGTTTAGTTTACGCGGCCCCCATCATTTGGCTGCGCCGCCATTTGATAGCTACCACAGCCTAACTAATTTTTTCTGCATCAATATCTTTTCGCCAGCATCAGTAATTAAAAGAAGATAGCCACATTTGGAGCGAGGGTTTTTTAGAGCAGTTCTTGCGCCACAGCTTGTGGCGCAATTTTTCTGTGGTTATATACAGGCAACTTAATTTGATTTGGCAATGATATTAAGAAGGTGTTAGAATAATAACTAATCACAAAAGTAGCAGATGTAGTCTATGCAGTCTTATTTAATAGATTTAAAAGCGCTTATAAATAAGCGAAACCAGAAGCAGATTAATGAAGCCGATTTTGACGTTGGATGTAAGCAAATTATTGACGGCGTTACCAGTAAAGTCATGTATCGTTGGGCTGATGGTCTTGGGCCTAATGCAAATGAACCGACCTATAGGAAATTTGAACAAGCAATTAACTATGTGGTTCGTCTGGTAATTTCTATACAGCTTTTTAGTAATGATATGGCGCGCAGTTCTGATAACATTGTGAATATTCAAGAAGAATATTTGGATTTAATTAAAAAAATAGATGAGGTAAAACGCTCTACATTTGGTAATAAGATAGGGCCAGTTCCAAAGTTAGATGCTTTTTCTAGGGTTGAGCCGGGTAGTTTTCGTCGTCATGCCTATGCGGATATGCCATTTTTTGATATGGTGCACACCGCATTTACTTCAGAATATTATGAAGTTTTTGATATCTATGAAAAAGCTGCCACAAATTTTCATATAATGGGTGTTGTCGGCGGAATAATTCCATTAGTAGCCGTGCTTTCTTTAAATACAGGGACTTTTATTTTTAAACAGATAAACACAATCTCTCCTAGAACTCCAGAGCCACAAATAGAAGTCGAGTTGGCTTTCCCGCAAGCCGATGTTCCCGATATTTTTCGTATACAAATTTCAGATGATTTAAAACCGCATTTTACTCGAGAAGAGTTATGGCCGCCCGCTTATGATCCTGATCTGGTGCCACAATATACTGCAACCGATCCGTTCCCTCCTCCTGGATATTCAGAACCACAATACCCACCAACGCCAGAATCTGCAGGTGCTTCACTACAGCTGGTATAATTCCCAATAAAATTTATAATGCAGTTTAATAAATTACAATAGGTTTTCAGCCTATAAATCAACCCCCTGTTTGTGTATACTATGCAAAATTAATGGAAAGAAAAATTATATATGGAAAATAATCAATTTAAGCAATTTAAAATCAGCCGCGGGATGTGGGTTTTTTTTGCAAAACTTTCGTTACTTTCTCCTCCTATCATGACAGTGTTAGCGATTTATTTATGGGATTATGTGACTCCCATTGATATTTTTGTTTTCGTTTTAATGTATGTCTTGAGCGGATTAGGCATCACCATGGGTTTTCATCGCTATTTCGTTCATCGTGGTTTTAAATGCAAACCTTGGTTGCAAACCGTGCTAGGTTTTTTAGGCGCAATGGCTGTGCAAGGCACTTTATTACACTGGTGCGCGATTCACAGACAACATCATCAAGCCAGTGATAAAGAAGGTGATCCACATTCACCACACGTGGGCGCTGATCACACGCTTTCTTCTAAAATCCGCACCTTTTGGCGTGGACATATGGGCTGGATCTTTGAAGGAAACCCGCATGACTTTGAGCGTTATATTCCTGATCTTATGTCTGATCCCGCTGTAGTTAAACTAAGTAGTCATTATCCTTTAGCCTTGTTAATGGGCCTGTTGATTCCTGGTGTGATTACAGGGTTATGGACATTAACCTTCACTGGATTTTTAATGGGCGTATTATGGGGTGGCTTTGTGCGTGTGTTTGCTTTTCAACATGTAACTTATGCTATTAATTCTGTTTGCCATGTATTCGGCAGACGTTCTTACGATACCAGTGATCACAGCAAAAATAATTGGGTGTTTGGAATATTGGCACATGGAGAAGGTTGGCACAATAATCATCATGCATTTCCTTATTCCGCAAGACACGGTTTAAAATGGTGGCAAGTGGATCTTTCTTATTACGTCATTTTCTTATTTGAAAAATTAGGCGTTGTGTGGAATGTGAAATTACCACGGTTTGGTTATGATCCCACTAGAAATGCGGAAATAAAAAAGTAATTTAAAAAACATTCTAGTTTCACCGACCAATCTTCCCAATCTTCCCAATCTTCCCAATCTTCCCAATCTTCTTGGACATTTTGTAGAATGATAAGGGGTCAAATCTCAAAATCGGACATTTACAATCGTTTCATCACTGTCCGATTTTGAGACTTGACCCCTTATGTTGTAACTATTTGATTTAATTGGTGGGCCCACTAGGACTCGAACCTAGGACCAAGGGATTATGAGTCCCCTGCTCTAACCAACTGAGCTATGGGCCCCTATGCGGGATTGGTTGAGTAGTATACTAAATTTGGGGCGGGGTTGTCTAAGCTTGGCGTAGGGCCTCTCATTAGTTATCCTAATAGCTCTTTCAATGAGAACGTGGTAGGATTTGTGGTTTGTTTATCGTAGTAGGAATTTCTATGCCCCAAGATGTTGTTACCCTTTTAGAAAAGGCGAAAACACTTCATACAAAATGCCAAGTAGGTATTTATGTAGAAAAACCAGAAGATTTTGCAGCGGAATATGCTGGATTTCATGATGAGTTAAAAAAATATTTTGACGATGTGCTGGCAAAAAGCACTGATAATAATTTAGATATTCAGGTTGTTAATTTATTCTTATATGTCAGCCATGCCTTCCAATTTATCCATCCAGGATTTTTAGAAAAAATAATAAATTTTATAGGAAACGCCGCTGCATTAAATGCTCAGCCTTGGGTTAGTGATGAGAATATTGAATCTTTTGTTTCAGGTTTATTGCAATTGGAAATAAAAGATAGTGCGCTTGAAAATCGCTTGCAAGCAGCGATTAAAAATAGCCTGCTTCCTCATATTGATCAACAGTTATCAAAAGAAAATGCGCAGTTTAGTGTTTCCCAACTAGAAATGTTTCTTTGCCTGGGAACAACCTATTTCCATAGACATAATGAAAGCAATCCAGATTATTTTGATAAAATAGTAATAGCCGGAAAAGAGCAACATATTGCCCATCTTATTTTAGGAAAAACACCGGTTATCAAGTTGCTACTTTGTTTTGCAAATAATGAATGTTATCCTTCAACAGAGTCGATTATTTTTGTTGTACAGCAAGCCTATGCTGTTTTTTTAAGCGCATTTCCAAAATCTCATGAAAAAGAACACAATCAACTGCTGATTAATCTTTGGTTATTGGCTTATTTCACATTGCATTCAAAGGAGTTTCGGGTAAAATTTTTCTCCTCAAATGTGATTGATGATCTCGAACTAGTAAATTTACAAGTCATGATGCGCGAATTTTCCTCGCGCGTTATTAAGCATTTTAACGGGCGCGAAGCAACGGATTTGCATTTGTTTTCAATGAATATGGAGGAACCTTCATGTATGCCGGATCAGTTGGCGAAAACAAATCAGATGTTTGCAGAAAACCAGCAAAAAATGAGAGTAAAAATTGTCCGCCTACCAAACTCATTATTTAGAGCGCCAGTAGTGATTAACATAGAATCCAATAAAGTTGTAGCACAAGTTAGCTTCAGCACAGGAGAAGGCGCCAATGCGAGCAATAATAATCGACGTCAAAATTTTAATAAGTTAACTCGTGCTGCAAATGACACTCCCCTATTAGAAATAAATCTTAGCGAAGAAGATTATTCAGAACGGGTTATAGCCAACTTGAATAAAATCTTGGACGCAAACCATATTGCAATGGTGCGTAAATTAGAAGGTGAAATAATAAAAGCAACAAGAGAATTTCCACAAAACAAAGATATAAATCAGACTTTATGTGCTCGCATGGAAAAACTATTTGTTACCACAGACGCCTTCGATCTTGAAGAAAATCTTGAAGAAGCTAAATTAATCTGTCGAATTCTAAAAGCAGTGGTCTCACTGGAGGTCAATGACGAAAGAACCGTTGCCAGGGGCCTTATGTTTTTACGAAGGAGATTAGTGCTTCTTACCAATAGCTTACCTGAGCCTGGCTCGCAAGAGCTATTGCAGCCACTAATGGAAATACTGGTAAACAAAAAATTCTTGAATGATAGTGATTATACCTATAATTTCTTGAAAAATTTTAGTGATGAAGAAGTGAGATTAATTTTATACAATCCTAATACATATGATGTTGGCGTTGTAATCAAATTTTTTATAACCTTAGTGGGCGCAAATCTAGATATAATTAAATACAAATCAATCATTATGGAGTTGTATAATGAAACTTATCATCCTGTGCATGGTTGTCTAGAAACAAAATTAACAGAATCTCTCAAACATCAGCTTAGCTTATTAGCCACTTTGTTATTAGAGTCTAGTTTATTTTTAAAAGCCAGCGGCCTAATTTTTACGCCGGAAGAAATAGCCAGTTTGCGGCAATTCCTAGCGATGTTTCCTTTGCCTTCCGTTGCTTTTGAACCTTTTTCAGCTATGGAGCCGCTGAATAAATTAAAGGCAGCAATAGAACAGTGGGCTGATCCAGATATTTCTGTTGCATTTCAGCCATTTATGCCTCTTTCTAAAAATGCATTAGTAGTTAAAATAAAGGGACTCTCTACACCCATTATTTATGAAATCACTGAATCAGAACCAGCGCATGCCGCTTGGTATACGGAAATGTTTAAAGCTAGAGAGGGCTGCAAAGTAACTTTTTTCCTGGTAACGGGTAAAAATCGTGATACATGGGCCGATGACATAATAACAAACTTAAAGAATTTAAAAAAACTAGCTTCCGCATACCCATCAAAAACCGATTCTGCTAATCTTATTCAAAAATCTACAGGTGCTTTGCCTACTGAGGCGTAAGAAGCGCTGCGCAAATTCAAAAATAGGATACTTAGTGTTATTGCTAGAGAGGACCTTTTACCAGTGGATGTTCTCGCTACAATACACCCTTATCTTGCTAATAAGTCTTATAATACTGAAGATGTGTTTCAGATTATGGCATTGTTATATAGAGCGCTTGGGAATTTCTTTGACGGATTATCAGAATATAAAAGAATTATTTCGACGCTAGCGACGCTGGCGCAAATACTGGAAAGCCAATCTGATAGTGATCACCCATTGATTATTACTGCAGCAGAAAGAAGTATTAGCATGGGTAGAATTCTAGCGCAGCTAGTACAACGAATGGCAGACTACCCAAGTGAAAATGTACAATATCTTTTTAGAATTGTCATTGCATATGTTAAATATCTTCTTCAACACAATGCAGGTGTTTTAACATTAACGCTTACCGCGCAGACCCTTAATTTTGCTAAGTATTTATTGCCACAAGACAAAGATTTTAACTATCATTTATGTAGGCACGCCATCCAATTGCTAAAGAATTCAACCTTTGAACCCATAGATCTTCCGGCTGGAAGCTTCATGCAGGTGTCTCTGCTTAACTTAGAAGTTGAACCCGATCATGAATCCACGGTTATAAGTTTATATGGGAGCTTAAAAACAAAGATAATTAAAACTTTGGATACCATGGGGCCAACACCTATGCCTGCATGGCCGGATTATATGCCTACAACAATGTTTGGCATGAGTCCGCGTAATTCGGGGAAACCTGAAAAACTGAAAACGGCCGTTGCGTCACTGAATACGGCTTATATTGCTTCTCTTATGGCGGAAACAATTGTTGATCCGGAAATGGTGTTTCAATACGTTTTTTATTTTGCTGCTTTTGGTGGAACCCTTGATACAAGGCTTACTGATATTTTTTCAAGCTGGTATTCAAGGGATTATGCTAAAGAGGGCGAAAAATATAAGGTGCAGTATATTTATTATATAGGTCTGCTGCTGCTTTATTCGATTACTTTTCAAAAAAGTGTTCCTGGTGATTTTCTTAATGAGAATATGCGGCTAAATATTCAAAAAACATTGGAAGTTTTATCAAACGATGGAAGAATGAGAATTCTTCCATTGGAACACTCGCGTGAACTGTATTTGCAAGCAAAAGATATTTTGCAGGAATTATTCCCTCAAGAAATTACTGTGGAATTGTCCCCTATGGTTTCAAATATCGAAGTAGGATTGTGTATTACCGTTCCGAAAATTCCTTCGGCAAGAATGGTGGTTATTATTCATGATAGTCGTTTTTGTCCTGATAGAAGCCTTTATGATGCACCGCAATTTGACATGTTAAGAGAGATTATAGAAGGCACAGGTAGCTCCTTTCTATATGTAAAAATCACCCCTAAAAATGCAAATACTTGGCAAAAAACTTTACGTGTTGAAGTGAAAGCTTGGTATAACCAATATGTGCCTGCAGTAGCACCACCTCCCCTGGGACCGAGTGCGGATTTTTTACCTAACAGCATATCTCCCTACCTTTATACAATTGAAATACTAAATCAATCAAAAAACCCAGCTTTTCAGAGGATTATCAGAATATTATGGAATCCGTTAGTGTTGCATGATCCAACAAATTGGGATCGCCGCTCGAATCCAGAAGAAGTATTTCAAATTAGAAAAAAATTGTTTGCCGAGGTAGAACGGGATTTTAGAAAGGAAATCGATCAAATTACGGCGGTTGAATGGAGCAATATTGCTTATTTAAGCGCAACAGATACAACACCTATGAAGCGTGGAGAATGTGAGCTGATCTATGACCAAATGCAACAACATGCGAAAGCACCCAAAGATATGTACAGGCTGGCTAGTATTAGGGTGTCGTAACAAGGAAGAACTAGATAAAAAAATGCTCCCATTATTGTTTGGCAACAATGGGAGCGAGTCAAGGAGAACCAAACCTAAATCATTAATCTTCGTCCAAGAAGCTGCGTAAATGTTCGGAGCGGGTTGGATGACGTAATTTGCGTAATGCTTTCGCTTCGATTTGACGAATACGTTCGCGGGTTACATCAAATTGTTTGCCCACTTCTTCCAAAGTATGATCAGTATTCATATCGATACCGAAACGCATACGTAACACTTTAGCTTCACGTGCCGTGAGTGAGGCTAATACTTGGTGTGTAGCTTCGCGCAAACCTTCTTCGGTTGCAGAGTCAACTGGTGATAATACCGCTAAATCTTCGATAAAATCGCCCAAGTGTGAATCTTCATCATCGCCAATCGGTGTTTCCATTGAAATAGGCTCTTTAGCGATTTTTAAGATCTTGCGAATTTTATCTTCCGGCATTTGCATTTTCTTGCTTAATTCTTCCGGGGTGGGATCGCGGCCCATTTCTTGCACCATTTGACGGGTGATGCGATTCAGCTTATTAATCGTTTCAATCATATGCACAGGAATACGAATGGTGCGCGCTTGATCCGCGATTGAACGGGTAATCGCTTGACGAATCCACCAGGTTGCATAAGTTGAGAACTTATAACCACGGCGATATTCAAACTTATCTACTGCTTTCATTAAACCGATGTTGCCTTCTTGAATCAAATCTAAGAATTGTAAGCCACGGTTGGTATATTTTTTTGCGATAGAAATTACCAAACGTAAGTTTGCTTCCACCATTTCTTTTTTCGCACGGCGTGATTTTGCTTCGCCAATCGAAATACGGCGATTGAGTTCTTTTAATTCTTCTAAAGTAATACCAGCGGCTTTTTCAATTTGTTGTAACAAACCTTGGTATTGTTCCACATCAGCGCGCACCGCTTCTAAAACACCACCACGGTCGCCGTTTTTCTTTATATAATCTTTTAGCCAGTTTACATTGGTCGCATTAGCTGGGAAAACTGCAATAAAGGTTTTGCGTGCCATGCGTGCTTTGTTTACGCACAAGTTCATAATGCCGCGTTCTTGGTCGCGCACAGATTCAACTTTGTTGCGCACATAGTTAACGAGTTCGTCTAGTTGTTTAGTTACAATGTTAAAACGTAAGAACTGTTCAACTAAATTTTGATGTAAAGTTTGTAGTTTTTTAGCGCTGCGTTTTGCTTTTTGGCTATGGGCCATGTATTCATCATAATGTTCTTTTAGCAACGCAAAGCGGCGCGCAGTTTCTTCTGGGTCTGGGCCGCTTTCAAGAGCGCCTTCACCATCTCCGCCATCACCTTCTTCCTCTTCTTCTGCCACTACAGGCTCTAATTCTGCATTAGCTATCAAAGCCAAATCAGGAGTTTCCAAATCTGCAAAACCGCTGATAATATCGGCTAAACGAATTTGCCCATTAACCGCCATTTGGTAACGATCTAATAGAACACCAATAATGTCAGGATAAGAAGCTAAGGCTTGCATCATTTCTACCATGCCTTCTTCTATACGTTTAGCAATGGCAATTTCACCTTCGCGGGTTAATAATTCTACACTGCCCATTTCGCGCATATACATGCGCACAGGATCAGTAGTGCGGCCAAAATCGCCATCAACAGCGGCTAATGCAGCGGCGGCTTCTTCTAATGCTTCTTCTTCAGTTGCTGTGGTTTCGCTAAATAATAAGGTTTCTTCATCGGGCGCTTCTTCATAAACATTAATGCCCATGTCGCTTATTTTGCCAATGAATTCTTCGATTTGTTCAGGTTCAACAACATCTTCTGGGAGGTGATCATTCACTTCTGCGTAGGTAAGAAAGCCTTGTACTCTGCCGCGTGCAATAAGGCGTTTTAATTCGGTGCGCTGTTCTTGATGGTTAGCTTCGCTCATTTTGGTTACCCCTAAATAATCCGATGACATTAAAACATAGCAACTTCGCTATGATACCTGGCCACTACATGTCCTTGTAGGATTGCTAAGAGGAGAACGTATTACTTCCGAATACTTCTACTGCTACAACCGGCCTTCTTTATAGGGAAAAAAATCCCGTCGGCTTAAGTGCCGTTATCTTTAGTGATGTTTTAAGTATATCACAGCGTTTTTAGAAGGGCCCGGTGCTTTACTTAGCGTTTTTGCGGTCAGTCCTGACCTGTTGGCTATGTTTTGATTCTAGGTCAGAATTAGAATTTGTCAAACGTCGTAGCAATTTTTTTTCATGTTCTGATAAATTATTTGCACCATGTTGTAAAATTTTTTGTTGTAATTGAAAAAGCTGTTGTTCATTTTCAATTTTTTTTAATTTTTCTAATATCCCAGCTGTTTCTTCTATCAGTTGTTCATCAGAAAGTAGATGTTCCCATGCAGCTAATGCGGCTAAATAATTTAATTGTTCAGATTCCTGCCAATTTGTTAACAATGAACCTGTATGAATAACAGGCTGAATATGCAATATAGCCGATAATTCATTCAGTAATTGAATATCTACGCTATCTTGATACTGTAATTTAAAATTATTTGGAATTTCTGAAATTAAATTTGGATATTGTAATAATAAACTTAATAATCTTTGTAATGGAGTCAGGGTTGTCCCTAGTTTTTTATTAAGATGGTTATTTATTTGCGGATGAATAATTTTATCATTGTTATTTTTAACAGTAGCGCGTTTATTTGCGCCATGTAATTTTTTAATTTCGTTTAAACTTAAGCCAGTTGTGGTTGCAAGCTGTTCCCACAACAACATCTTGCGCGCGCCATCAGGTAACTGTTGTATAAGCGGCTCTGCGAGTTTAACGAGTTTGGCTTTGCCGTCTAATGTGCTGAGATCCACTTGTTGCATTAAGTGCTGTAGCATAAAGGTGGTTAAGCTGTTGCTGCTCTCAATGGCTTGCTCAAACCCCGCTTTGCCGGTTTTGCGTACGTAAGAGTCTGGATCGTCCCCTGCAGGTAGGGCAAGAAACCGAATCTCACGATCATCCGTTGCTTGGGGCAAACAAATCTCTAAAGCCCGCCAAGCCGCGCGCTGGCCAGCGGCATCGCCATCGAAGCAAAAGACTACTTGATTGACTAGACGGAATAAGCGGCGTAAATGCTGCACGTTTAAAGCAGTCCCTAAGGTAGCGACAGCATAGGGGATACCTAGTTGGGCCAAGGCGATTACATC
>Ga0364908_10250_pt1 | contig 14048 bp, 9 predicted proteins | sample ExccelJu500002D4_2_FD_206965 | JGI IMG/M metagenome (GOLD analysis project Ga0364908, IMG submission 206965) | Enriched cells from Trout Bog Lake Hypolimnion, Wisconsin, USA - BchlTB.July02.5000.02.D4 | ecosystem: Environmental > Aquatic > Freshwater > Lake > Hypolimnion/Profundal zone | place...
CCATAGGGGAGGTTATGCAGCACGTAAAGTGGCCCGAATTGGTGATTAGTTCTGGGGATAAGAAGAGCAGAGATACAATCAGGCGTGCGGTTAAAGCTGGGTTGCTTCGCCCTATTGCTTCAAAGATTTACTCCTCTAATTTTAAAGACAGCCCCGAAGAGATTATCAAACGCCATCGGTATCAGATTCTTAAGTCTTTTTTTCCTCAAGCAGTGATTAGTCATCGTTCGGCATTTGATGGGGGCATCTCCCGCGAAGGTATTGTTGTTCTGACATATAAATATACAAAAACGATAAAAATACCAGGTCTTACTGTTAGACTGTTCAAAGGCCCATCGCCCGATGCCGAGGACACCCCATTCCTCGAAAATCTCTATATCTCTTCTAGGGGACGTACTTTTTTGGAGAATCTTTCTCAAAGTAGACAGCGCGGAGAGCGTATTAAAAATGTTTCGTTGCAGGTGATTGAGGAGAGACTGGATCGCATGGCACGCATTTATGGAGTGGAAGAGTTAAATGTGTTACGCGATCAAGCGCGCCGCGTCGCCTCACGCCTCAAATGGGAGAGAGAGTTTGCTCTACTGGATAAGTTGATTGGCTCCTTTTTGGGAACAAAAATGGGTTGTGAACCCGTCTCTGTGATTGGCCGGGCAAGAGCGGAAGGAGTGCCTTTTGATCCCCAGCGTGTGGAGTTGTTTGCTGTGCTTTCTCTTTTTTTACAACAAATGGATTTTCCTCCTTGCCCACGAATAACCCTTTCTTCCCAAGCAATGATCAATGAATCTTTTTTTGAGTCTTACTTTTCAAATTATATTGAAGGTACGATTTTTGACATTAAAGAAGCAGAGCAAATTATATTTGAACATAAGATCTTTTCTTCCCGCCCTGAAGATTCTCACGACATTTTGAGCACATTCCAGATTGTCTCGAATAAGGAGATAATGGGGCAAGTGCCGACAAGCGGTCTTGAGCTCATGGCTATTTTAAAGCAAAGACATGCCTTGTTGATGGAGGTGCGTGATAGCGTCATGCCGGGGCGATTTAAGGAGAGTCTCAATCGAGTGGGGAATACAATATTTGTCAAACCAGAAGAAGTGCAAGGTACTTTATTAAAGGGGTTTGAGTTTTATTCCCGTCTCCCTTTAGGAATGGCGCGGGCAGCTTTTATAATGTTTTTAATCCTTGAGATCCACCCCTTTATCGATGGAAATGGCCGTGTCGCTCGTATTTTGATGAATGCTGAACTGGATGTAGTTAATCAAAGTAGGGTGATTATTCCCACTGTCTTTCGCGAAGACTATCTTTTGGCGCTTCGCAAGCTCTCTCGCACGTTAGACCCAGCACCGTACGTGAAGATGCTTCTTTTGGCTCAAGCATTTACTGTGGCTATTTCGTATGAGAATTACGATCAGGCGCTGCTTCAACTGCAGGCATGCAATGCTTTTATGGAGTCTAATGAGGGAAAATTGATCTTACCTTAGCTAATTTGACTATGCTCTTACATAGTGCACAACTCATTGTTGATTGAACCGCTTTGTGGATTAAAGTAAATGGAGTGATCTTCGGTTCTTTCTACCTTTCTCGCTTGGTCAGGGAGAAGCCGTTTAAATGTGGTTTCGCCTGGCGCCTCGCTTGGTGCTGTCCAGAGAGTGACCTTTTTTTGGTCGGGCATCTCCCCTACAAAAACAATCCCGTGGCGGTTGGCGAAGATTTGTTGCACTTTTAACTCCGGATGCTGCTCGGTGAGCGCGTGTATTTTTTGCTCAATTTCTCTCGCTGTAGGCGTGTGAGGGAGGTAGTCATAGACTTCATAAGGGTCGTCCGCGTGGACTGAAGGCTTATGCGCTTCGGGATGCGCCTCTGCGTACATGACGGTCTCTTGCTGGTTACTATCTTTTTCCGTTATCTTGATGTATTCTCCCACTTTTTCAAATGTAATCGCTCTGCTCCCTCCAAAAACAACGACGGTGTTTGTGTTGGGAATAACGATGTCTTTACCGTTGATAAAGATGTTGTACTCTTCTCTCACTTCCCTCGGCACAGCTCGGCACTGCTGTTCAGTCTGGTTTCGTACCTCCAACCCTCCGAGAGTGTAGTCTTTATCGAGATTGGAAATGTTTTGGCATGCCAACTTGATCGCAAGGCGGCGCACGATGGGGATGGCAATGGTGTCGACCAAGATGTCAATAGCCGACTTATCTTGTACGCCATCAGAAAGTTTTGCTCCGCCAAGAAGTTGTGTATAAAATAGTAAATTTTTTGCAAGAGCGGGTTGATGGATAAGCCTTTGCATGACGCCGTGATCTTGATGCATCATTGTTTCAAGCAATCTGCGAGTCATACTTTCAAGCTGTGGGCGGGTTCTATCATCGATCATATAGGCAACTTCCTGCCAGCGCGACTTGATATAGGCGAGAAACCGGGCTGGAGGTAGTACCACGATCTTTCGGGAGACTTTTCCTTCAACGATTTCTTCGATGATTCTAACATTTGGTGTTGCTTCACGGACACCACTTATTGTCTCAAACGCGCGCTGAAACGTGGCGTAAAAGCGCGTTTGTTCCGAGCCATCAAAGAGTAGGTTGGCTACGTTGGCTAGGTTGGCCGCTTCCGCTTCTGCAGAAGAGCCTCCTCCGCCCCCTGAAGTTTGTGGCGAAGCAGTGGGTTGGGGGTGGACAATGGGAAGTCCGGTTGGGGTGGATCGGGCTGGCTCCATAAAGCTCCTATTATGTTTATTGCGATTTATTACAATTTTAAACAAAAAAGTTAATTGTGTCAAATAAAAAATACTTGCTCCACAGGAGCTCCCTTAGACAGTTTATGACACAAAAATTTTGAACTGCGCCGAAGTGGCGCCAAAAAATCCAAATCTGTACTATTGTGAACAAAAATCTGAGATATATAGTGCTTCCAGTTGAAGGCACTATAGAGGGAGGTGCCCGCCCATGCTACCACTCTACGATGCTGTGATTGTCGGCGCCGGCCCTGCCGGCGGTGAGTGCGCTAGACGCTTAAGCTACGCCAAGAAGCGCGTGCTTCTCGTCGAAAAGGCGAGCGATCTCTCGTCTAACAACTATTCGACCGCCGGAGCGCCGCTCGAGACGTTAAAGCAGTTTGCTCTGCCTGCTACGCTGATCGGATCTTATTTTAGAAAGATTGGCCTCTTTAGCACGGAAGAGTCGAGCCTCTTTGAAGAGAAGAGGCCTCTCGGAGTCGTTTTTGACTTTAAGAGGCTGCGGCAGTTTCTTATCGAAGAAGCAGAGGCACATGGGGCAAAAGTGCACTTTGGCTTCTCTTATGTCTCCTCGCGGCAGGAAGATGAGCAGCTCTTTGTCACTTTTCGAGACCGCAAAACAGGCGAAGAGCAGTCTGTCTCTACATCTGTGCTTGTCGATGCGACGGGTTCAGAACGGGCGGTTTTAAAGTCCAAACAGGGGGCTAAGACTGTGCAAGCTACTGGTTTAGAATGTCTTGTAGAAGTTAAAGAGAGGGATTTTGCCAGGTGGGAAGAGCAGATCTCGTTCTTTCTGGGGCAGAAGTGGATGCCGCAGGGGTATAGCTGGATCTTTCCCATGGAGCGTCCTCTGCTTAAAGTAGGGGTGGGCCGCTACTTTAAAAATGAGAAGATTGTGCCTCATATGCAGTCGTTTACCTTCTATCTCGACCTTCTCTTTTCCACCTTCTTTCCCGGAGGCTTTAAGGTGGTGGAAAAGCACGGTAAGACATTGACCTATACTTTGGGTCAAGAGGATCGTCGCCACCAAGGGCGTATCGTCGCCATCGGGGATGCTGTCTCTACGATCAACCCGATTGCGCTAGAGGGGATCAGGCATGCCATGACAAGTGCCTCGATGGCGTCTTCGCACATTGTAGAGGTGCTCGACGGGGAGAGGGACGACTTTTCGGACTATGAACAAGAGTTAAAGGTCTACTTTGGCTGGAAGTGGCGTTTTGCAGAAGCGTTTATGCACGTAGTTTATGGTCAGACTGTAGATAAGAAGACCGATGCGATTGTTCGCGCCTTTCAGGCCTTTACAGTCGACGAGATGATGGCCTTTGCTTTTCATTACCGCTTTAGGCCGGCCTTAAAATTTTGCTGGAACTATGTACGTACATTGTTCAAAAGTTGTTGGGAGGAAAGAGGTTAACCTCCTCCCAACAGTTTAGGGATATATGGATTATCTTGCGTGATGTGAAGGGAGCTTTGCAGTCGCTCTTTTCATCGAGAGAGGTCTTGAACGTCTTAAACTTCTCAGAACCGAGCTTGGCCTTTTTGCAGATGTGGCCTTTTTGGTTGTGAGAGAAGAACGTTTTTGAGCAGCTTTTCTTGGTGCAGCCTTTCTTGGTGCAGCTTTTCTAGCAGCAGGTCTCTTAGTAGGAGCTTTTTTCTTAGCTCCAGCAGCAGCTTTTTTGGCCGGTGCTTTTTTTGTTGCGGTTTTTTTCAACGCTTTCATCTTTTTTAAAACTCCTGTTTTGTCAGCTTGAATGGACTCTTTGCGAAAATGTTTAGCGATTTTCTCGAGTCTGATTGTTCCAGTTCTTACACGTTGTGCGGCGGCTTTGTTTCCGTTTTCAGTTCTTTCAATATCTTGTGATACGTTGCATAATAGGTTCTTTAGATTCCTGATGGTTTCATTTAATGCCATGCTCTCTACTCCTTTTTGTTGTTAAGGTTTTTTCATGACTTATTTTTTTGAATATTAATTTTAGATATATTATGCAAGTTTTTTCTAAAAAAATTTCTCTCTATTTTTTTTGTTGGCGAACTAAATCCAGTTGAGAGGCTTCTCTCAGGGCATAAATTTTATTGCTTCATACAGAACATTTTTCTTTCGTAAAAATGCGCAATTAGACTACATTTTACGTTTTTAAGCTTGACTTCACCCCCTTTTTTGGATGGACAGCGAATTAAACAGCAAAATCGTCGACGCCGCGTTTGAAGTGCATCGTCTTTTGGGGGGGCCAGGCCTTCTTGAGACGGTTTATGAGTCGGCGCTTTGTCACGAGCTATCGCTTCGCGGTGTGCCGAGCCAAAGGCAGCTTCCCATCTCTGTGCTCTACAAAAATACCGAGGTGCGCGATCCTCTCTTCCTCGATATTTTGGTGGACAATCAGATCATTATCGAGGTGAAGGCGACGGGAAAAGATTATCCGCTCTATCAGGTCCAGCTCTTGACCTATTTGCGCCTGACAGGTGTTAAATCGGGCTTGCTTATTAATTTTGGCAAGGAGCATTTAAAAGATGGTATTTTGCATGTCGCCAATAAAACTGGATTTTAGCATTTTTTAAGTTCCAGATAATACCATTCGCGGGAAATAATTTCACATTTGAGCGCGTCAAAGCGCCTCAAATCGAGTCTCTTAGAACGCCTGAATATTAAGGCAATATTGAGGCGTTCTAAGAGACTCGATTTGAGGCAGCTTTCACTTAAGCTCAAATATGAAATTATTTCCCGCGAATGGTATAAATACAGGCTTTAGTTCCAATCATGTCGGATCAACCTGTTCAAGGTCAACAGCTTCCAAGTAATTTTAGCGCCTACAGCAAGGCGTGGCAACCGCTCTATGATGCCGTCATTCCCGACCTCGACTACTACTTAAGGCAGATCGATTGCCGCGACGGCTGTCCCGTCAACACCGATCCTCGAGGATACATGTTGGCACTCCATGCAGGCAATCTTCTCGAGGGCTACAAGATTGCGCGAGGGCCGAACCCGTTTGCCTCGATCTGTGGCATTATCTGCGGCGCTCCTTGTGAACTGACGTGCCGCCGCGACAGAGTCGACAAGACGCTCACCATCCGCGCACAGAAGCGCTACCTCGACGAGTGGTTTGGTTTGGGCAAGGAGGCGCATATCAAGAGTCTAGAGATGAGCTATGCGCGCGGCTCCACAACACCTAAACCTAACGGGCTTAAAGTTGCCTGCATTGGCGCAGGGGTGGCTAGCTTGACGGCTGCGCACGATCTCTTGCGCTTAGGCTATGCGGTCGATGTCTTTGAGATGATGCGGATGCCCGGAGGAATGTTGACCTATGGGGTGCCGACCTATCGGCTGAAGAACGAGGTGGCACTCAATGAATGCCATGCTATCGTTCACCTCGGCGCCCGCATCTTCTACAACATGAAGGTAGGTCGTGATGTGACTCTCACGGAGCTTCAGACCTCCTACGACGCGGTCTTTATCGGGGTGGGGCTCTGGAAGTCGAGAGAGCTCCCCATTCCTGGAGCCGATGGGCCAGACGTTGTCCGTGGGATCGAGTATTTGAGGGTGCTTTGTGCTGAGGAGAAGTGGGCCATCGGCAAGAAGCTGGTCGTGATTGGCGGCGGCAACGTTGCCTACGATGTAGGGCGCTCGTCCTTAAGGAATGGTGCCAAGGAGGTCGTCATGGCGTGTCTTGAATCGCGCGATGAGCAGACGGCGGATGAGTTTGAGATTGAAGATGGCGTCCATGAGGGAATTCGGATGATCAACCGCGTGATGCCTCTCGAAGTGGTTCGGGGAAGTGAAGGAGTGATTACCGGAGTCCGCTTTCAGCGCATCTTCTCGCTCTTTGATGCGAGCGGTCGGTTTAGCCCCAAGCCGGTGCCCGATTCTATATTTGTTATTCCTTGTGATTCAGTGGCTTTGGCGATTGGTCAGAGCCTGGACGAGACGCTCTTTACGGGCTGGAGCGAAAGAAGCGCTCTCGCCATGGATCGGGGGGTGATTAAGACGGAAAGAGGTACAGGAAGAACTTCAGTTAGAGGGATTTACAGCGGAGGCGATGCGGCCTTTGGCCCCTCGCTCTTCATCACAGCCATTCGCCACGGGCAGGAGTCGGCGCGGGCCATCGACAGCGATTTAAGAGGAACAACGCCCTACCGGGAATTTGTCGGCGAATTTACCGAGATCAATCCGATGCGCGATAAGACATACCTCAGGACCAAGTGGGCTCTCCCGGCGATGCAGCCGGCAGAAGAGCGTATCCACAATGTGGAGATGGTCGAGTACAACTACACCGATGAAGAGGCGCATAGTCAAGCTAACCGCTGCCTTCAGTGTCACGTAAGTCCTGTCTTTGACGGGACGCTCTGCATCAAGTGCAATGGCTGTGTCGATGTCTGCCCGACAAATTGCTTAAAACAGGTGCCGCTCAGCCAGCTGAACTTAGATGGAGCTGACGGCTCAATGCGGGTAGCGGTGGACAATTTTTTTCAACTCGACTCCGCCTCTTTGAGTGCGGAGGAGTTACGCGATCTTGGGACTGCGATGCTTAAAGACGAAGACCTCTGCATCCGTTGTGGCCTTTGTGCGGAGAAGTGTCCCACGCAGGCGGTGACGATGGATGCGATGAATTACTCTTTTCGGTGGGTTGGGTAGGGGTATATGGAAGAGCTACTTTTTTTGGCTGAGGCGAAGGCTTTGCTGAACGCGCATGTCGGCCTTGCGGTGACGGACAAAGAGAGGGGAGAGGCGGCGGTTCTCTTGAGCCGGCACCTGCTCAATGCCTCCACGGCTTTGAAGGATAAGAAGGAAGAGAAAAAAAGCGCACTGCTGCTTAAGCTTCTTGGCGACGAAAAGGGCTTTCACTTTATTTTGGAGCTGACCGACCGACTTTTTCGCACGAAGAGCTTTTTTAAGACGATTTCCATGGTGCAGCACCTCCTCAAGACGTTTGGGGTCCCGCGCTTTCTCCCTTGGTATAAGCGCTTTCTGCTCTCTTTTCTCAAAAACAGCCCTTCGTGGTGCGCCTTCTTTTTTGTCCCCTTGATGATCCGCCTTGTCCATCGCACAGCGTGCCCTTTTGTCATCTCCTCGAAGCCAGAGCTCTTAAAGCGCTATCTCGACAAGCGCACGGCGCAAGGCTTTCAGATCAATGTGAACCAGATCGGCGAGATGGTCTTAAGCGAAGAGGAGGCGAAGAGGCGGCTTGAATTAAATCTTAATATACTTAAAATCAATCATATAAGTCAAATCTCTATCAAAATTTCCACTCTTTACAGCCAACTTTCCCTCCTGGCGAAAGAAGAAGCCTTGCACGTTTTGAAAGAGCGGCTAAGGCCGCTCTACCTTGAAGCTCTCCATCAAGGTAAATCGGTCCACCTCGATATGGAGGAGTACAAGGACCTTCACCTAACCGTGGATCTCTTCCGAACCCTCTTGGACGAGCCCGAATTTCTCTCCTTTTCGGCAGGTATTGCTCTCCAAAGCTATCTTCCCGACTCGTTTTTGGTGCAGCAAGAGCTTACGGCTTGGGCTATGGAGAGGCTTAAAAGAGGCGGTGCCCCCGTCTCCATCCGGCTGGTGAAGGGAGCCAACCGCTCGATGGAGAGGGCGGAGGCCTCTTTAAGCCACTCTCCAGAGGCCACTTATCATTTTAAAGACCAGTCGGATGCCAATTTTAAACGCATGCTCCACTTTGGCGCCGTCAAAGAGCGTGCCCAAGCGGTCCACTTACGCATTGGAAGCCACAACCTCTTTGACATCGCGTACGCCCTGATCCTCCGTGTAGAAAAGGGGCTTGAACAAGAGATCGGTTTCGAGATGCTGGAGGGGATGAGCGAGGCGTTAAGCCGCGTCGTTAAGGAGGTGGCTGGAGGGCTTCGCCTCTATGTGCCTCTCGCCGATTTTGACAACTTCCATTTTGCTGTAGCCTACCTTGTGCGTCGCTTTGAAGAAGCGACGGCACACGGCCACTTCTTGCGCTCTTTTTTTTCCCTATCATTAGACAGTTCCCTTTGGGAGAAGGAGAAGAGAGCTTTCCTTCGTTCGTTAGAGGTTCCCTTAAGAGAAAAGAGCTTTAGAGCGCAAGACAGACTACACCCCCATTCTAAGGAGGGAGGGTTGGATCGGCCCTTTGAACGGGAGGAAGACACCGACTTTTCTTTGGTCAATAACGTGCAGTGGGCCGAAGAGGTGACGGCTTCGTGGAAGGAAAAACGCTGTGAAGATCTGCCCCTCGTCCTAAATGGCGAGGAGATGCATCTTGAGGAGAAGAGGGAGGTTTATGCTGCCTACGAGCCGACGCGCCTTCTCTACCGCTACAGCGAAGCGACCCTTCCCCTGGCGGCACGGGCGCTTGAGACGGCTCTCTATGCTGAGAAGGAGTGGGGGAGGATGCCGCCCCATTTTTACGCCAATTTGTTGCTGAAAATCGCTGAGGCTCTGCGCCTTAAAAGGGGTGACCTGATTGGTGCGATGATGGTCGATACGGCCAAGGTCTTTGAGGAGGCCGATAAAGAGGTAAGTGAAGCCGTGGATGCGGCTGAGTACTACGCGCGGGAGTTAATCGAGTTCACAGCTTTGGACGATGTGACTTTTTCCAAAAAGGGCGTTTTGTTGGTGCTGCCTCCCTGGAATTTCCCCCTCTCTCTTCCCGCGTTGACGCTGATTGCCGCCCTGGCAGGGGGCAATGTCGTCCTCTTTAAGCCGGCGCCCGAGGCTGTCCTAGTCGGATGGGTCTTAAGCGAGATCTTCTGGTCTGCCGGCGTGCCGCGCACCGTGCTTCAGTTTCTCCCTGCTCCCGACGAGCCAGTGGGGAGCTTCCTTGTCAAAGACCGGCGCGTGCAGCTTGTGGCCTTGACGGGGAGTCTCGAAACGGCCAAACTCCTCTTAAACTTAAGGCCTTCCCTCGACCTGATCGCTGAAACGGGCGGTAAAAACAGCCTGATCATCACCGAGTTTGCCGATCGAGAGTTAGCCATTCGCGACCTTGTCGCTTCTGCCTTTGGCCATGCAGGACAGAAGTGCAGCGCCTGTTCGCTCGCCATCTGCACAAAAGAGGTCTACGACGACCCCAAGTTTCGCCAGAGCCTGAAGGAAGCGGCAGAGTCGCTAAAGTGCGGCTCGCCGTTTGACCTTGCGACAAAAGTGAATCCTTTAATCCGCCCGCCCGCCGGCGCCTTGAAGAGGGCTTTGAACGAATTAGAGGAGGGGGAAGAGTGGCTCTTAAAGCCAGAGCAAGATCCTGCCAATCCTCACCTTGTCTCTCCCGGCATCAAGCTCCATGTAAAGCCCGGTAGCTTCACCCACCAGACCGAGTTGTTTGGTCCCTTGCTCGCCTTGATCAGAGCAAAGGACTTGGGAGAGGCCCTTCAGATCGCAAATCAAACGCCTTACGGCTTGACCGCCGGTCTTCACTCCCTCGATGAGGGGGAGCAGGAGAGTTGGCTAGGCACCATTCAAGCTGGCAACTGCTACATCAACCGCAAGATCACAGGGGCTTTGGTCCATCTTCAGCCTTTTGGAGGCACCAAAGGCAGTATCCGCGGCCATGGCTTTAAGGTTGGGGGACCAAATAGCTTGATTCCTTACATGAAAGTGGCTGAGATAGGGCCTCCTTCTTTAAAAGAACCCATTGCTGATGAGTTGCTTTTATTGTTGAAGAGGGTGACCCTCTTAAATCCCGAAGAGATGAAGCTGCTCCGCACCGCACTTGGAAGCTACGCCTACTGGTGGAAACAGCTCTTTCTGAAAGGGCATGAGATGCGGGAGCTTTTGCCCTTCCAAGAAAATCGCCTCCGCTATGTGCCGGAGAAATTGGCGCTCCGTGTCTTACCGACCGATGCGTTGGTCGATGTCTACCTGGCGGTAGGAGCGGCGTTGACTGTGCAGGCCCGTTTAGATGTGAGTTTTGACAGAGGATTGACCATCCCCTCTTTCCAAAAGATAGTCTCCGTTAAAGAAGAGTCGGACGAAGAGTGGCTGCTCCGCATGAAGGCAGAAGATGTGGCTAAGGTGCGCTTCCTCTCCTTGCCCAAAGAGTCGGTCTTACGCATGCTGAACCAGTTTTCGCTCCGCGTCATTTTACGCCCTGCGCTGGTCAATGGCCGCCTGGAACTCCTAAACAGCCTCCGCGAAGTCTCCATCAGCCGCGAATGCCATCGCTATGGTAAAGTTTTATGAAGCTTGTGGTCTTTGTTATTGCTTGCGATGACTACTTGATCTACCAGAAAGAAGAGGCGCTCTGGTCCTCCTATATGCATGTAGATCAAGATGTTTCTGTCTACTTTCTCAAAGCCGATCCTCTGCTTGAAGCACCGTATGAGATACGGAACAGTGTCATTTGGGCAAAGACTGTGGAGACAAAGATTCCGGGTGTGTTAAATAAGACGCTCCTTGCGATGGAGGCTGTTTTGAAGCAGCGCGACTTCGATTATTTGCTAAGGACCAGCCTCTCGTCCTTCTTTGTCTTTTCGAGGCTTTTGACTTTTTTAAAGACACTGCCCGAAAAGCGCTGTTACGCCGGTGTGGTGAACGAGTATTACGGACTGGAGTATGCCTCGGGTGCGGGGTTAGTTTTGTCTAAAGATTTGGTAGAGCTGCTTGTAAAGCACAAAAAAGCTCTCTGGAATGGGGCCGAAATTGACGATGTGGCCATAGGGCTCTTTTTCAAGCAGCAGAAGATCGACCTACTGCCCATGCCGCGGATGGACATTACGTCGTTTCGAAAGTGGTTGGACAAGAAGAGAGAGATTCAGCCAGAAACTTTCCACTTTCGAGTGAGGCAGTTAGAGGATAATGCATTAAGGTTGACAGAAGAGCTCTACGTCTATAAGCAGTTGATTAAAATGTTCTATGGTTAACTGGTTTATGGTGTCTCTTGGTTGATCACAAATAGTGTGTTTGATTCAAGGAGTAAAGCATAGCCCTGTTCTAGAGCATGTGTTAGGAGTGCCTCTTGCAACTCCTCATTGACGGCTTGTGCCCTAATCAACGGAGTTTTGCTTTGCTTATTTTTTCTCATCTCTTCAATGGTATTATCCAGGAGGGCTGTGAGTACCTTTGTTCTGTTTTCGATCATGGTGAAGTATGGTCCTCCCGCATGAGGGTTATTGTGCCATTCTGGCCTAGTGCTGAGCATGTGAATCTTTGAATCATCGATGGTTGCTCTAATGCCCATCTTCTTTAGCGTTTGGAGAGTTGCCCGAACAGTTGCTTGTTTATTATGGGGTTGTAGAGCATTTTGATCGAAGATAGATTCGAGGGGGATAGGATTAAATGTGCCCTCTAAACTTTCAGTAAGATGGGCTGTAAGAAGGCCAGTGAATCGCTCTTCAAGCATCTTCAAAGCGCCTCCTTCGCTCACAAGAGGAACTTGGTCAGTGACAATTGATTTGTAGTTATATTGATAGATTGATAGATTCCTGTAATAATGTTTTTCAGCAACGCTCTGGTTAATGTAGTGTTCGTCCACGCCATCGCTATGGGGAGCTCCGGCAGAGGAGGGGCCTGGTCCCCCATCTCCACCCTTACGTTGATCTTCTGTCTCTCGCTCTGTTGCTGTTTCCGACTCTACTTCTGTCGGGTTTATATATTTTTCTATTAAGTTAATCAGCGGCGTCTCTCTTTGTCGTTCAGGATCAGGACATTCTTGAATCTGCCCGTTTTTTAAGACAATATTGACTGTTCTTTCTCCATAACGAACTGGAAATGAGCAATTTCCGCTCATGATCAACTCTCGATTGCTCAGAGAGTTAGTGCCTACTCTACTTAGCCTTCCTTCGATTTCTCGCGGTGAAGCACCTTCTGTGTGAAAGATTTCCAGCATATCTCTTTGCACTCGAGTGAGTTCTCGAGGAAAACTAGACATTCCTGCGTCGGCATTCATATATCCCCCTTTAATAAAAGGTAATTATTTACACATTATTATTAAAAACTTATTTGGTTGTCAATAATTTATTTTATCAAACAATCTCTTCCATCGGCGCGCCACCTGCTCCCACGTGTGTTCTTTTAACACAAACCCGCGCATCTCTTGCCGATCTTTCAGGGTAATCTCTTCCGCTCGCTCCAATGCTTCTTCTAGAGTCTTTTGGTAAGCTCGTCTGCTCTTGCACTTAAAGCCATACCTTACCACCTCTTTCAGTGCTCCACGCTCAATAATCACAGGTATGGCTCCAGAGGCTTGGGCGCGTAGAGCAGAGATGCAGAATGTCTCGGATTTACCGATATAGGGGTAGGTCCAAAAGGAGGCTCTTCCATAAGCCTGGTTTAAGACCTTGTGTCCAACTAGGCCATGCTCGGTCACATCGAAAGGACGTACAGCCTCAAGCAGTGCATAGATCTTTTCTATCCTCCTCTTAAGGAGTGTAGGATGCCGTCCGTAGTAGACGTCGAGAGTGGCTCTAGGGAACCCCTTTTTCACCTCTGGCCACGTCTCCAGCAAGACTTCAAGCCCTCTTAAGTAATCAGATGCATAGATACAGCTCCAGGGGTTGGCGCGGCTCTTCACCGGTTCTAGCTGTTCTGGATCGATCCCATTCCCAAAGATATGCGTAAATTGGGCAAGTCCGGGATTGATAGAGCACCATTCTGTGCGTTGTGTCTTCGAGAGCCAGAGCACATCGTCAAAGGAAGCGATCTCTTCGTCAGTTAAGCGCACATTGCAATAGTCGTGTGGCCAGAAATAGACTTTGCGCGCCCGTTTTTTAAGCGCTGCTCCGCATTGGGGCATACGCCAGGCGATGCCTATGTCAAAAAAGGTGCCGTCGTCGTACGGTGTCTTTACAAAGCGAGGATTTTTCGTTGCTAAAGAGTGGGGCGAGAAAGGAGCGGGATTGCCGGAGACAAAAACGTCGTATCCGAGCTTGGCAAGCTCTTTTGAAAGGTAGATGACTGCTTCTTCAGAGCCAGTAATACCGCTTTGGATACTGTCTGGGTCCCAATTACCAGTGGCGGGATGGTTAAAGGTAAAGATGCCAATTGTTGGCATAGGGTTACCTCGTGGTGCAATGAATATATAGTACTTCCACTTGAAAGACACCCAAACTTTTTATTTAAAATAGTCCATCTTTAAACTTTTTGGCGCCGCTTATATGGTCCTCCGGATATTAATCGGCGCCAAAAAGTTCAAATCTGAACCATTTTAAACAAAAATCTAGGGTGCCTTTCAACCGGAAGCACTATATAGTGCTTCCAGTCGAAAGGTACCCAAGCTTTTTATTTAAAATAGTCCATCTTTGAACTTTTCGGCGCCGCTTATATGGTCCTCCGGATATTAATCGGCGCCAAAAAGTTCAAATCTGAACCATTTTAAACAAAAATCTAGGGTGCCTTTCAACCGGA
>Ga0364908_10316_pt1 | contig 13987 bp, 14 predicted proteins | sample ExccelJu500002D4_2_FD_206965 | JGI IMG/M metagenome (GOLD analysis project Ga0364908, IMG submission 206965) | Enriched cells from Trout Bog Lake Hypolimnion, Wisconsin, USA - BchlTB.July02.5000.02.D4 | ecosystem: Environmental > Aquatic > Freshwater > Lake > Hypolimnion/Profundal zone | place...
TCTTCGTCAAACAAAGCTGATGCAAACGATGCGCTTGAAGGATGCCAAACACAATCTCGCCTGCATCAAAGAGAAGCTCCACTTTGTCCTCAAGCGTATGCAGGTGCTTGCAGAACACGACCTGGGAGCAAGACAGGTGGTAGCGCTCTCCTCCTTGAAATCTAAGGAACTTGACTTGGGGGCCATGCGAGATCGAGAGAAACATACGCGGCTGGTCACTCGCCAGGATTACCGCCATGCCGAGAAAAAAATGGAACTTGAAGCGGTCCATCTCAGCAACCAGCAAGAACTGACCGCTCAGAGAGAGCAGTTAGCGCATGTCCGTACGGTCAAACAAGGGAAACAGACCGAGACGATGGCCCGCATGTTGATGGAGTTCTTCCTTGAGTTGCAACGGGACAGCAGGGCCGAACGGGAGCAGATTCTCTCTCTTCTAGGGAAATTAGTCGAACAGCAAGAAAAGCCGAAAGCTACTGCAGAGTCCGCAGAATCGGAAGAAGTTCCGATTCCTTTCTCTCGGCTGCAGCAGCTTTCCCCTGCGCTCCGCGAAGTGGCGCTTCGGTTCAAGCAGCCTACCTTCCACTCACGGAGCGTAACCGATCAGTCCCTTGAAGGGGTGAGCCTCTCTCAGCTGCTCACGGCAGCAGACTCTCTCTCCAAAGCAGCAAGACAGCGACTCCAATTCCACTTGGAAACTGTGCTGCATCCCCATCTAGGGCGCTCCCAGCAACAGGTCTTAGAGCAAATCCTCTCTCTATTGAAGCGAAGGGAGAATACAGGAAGCTCTCTCTGCGACGACCTATTCCGTTCCCCTCTCCAACAACAAGTAAAAAAAGAGACACTGATCCAAGTTTTAAGGGAACTCCTAGCCCAGTATACCAGTCAGTTCAAATACATAAAAACGGAGAATTAAACGTGAATAACTTAATGAATATAGCGGGGAGAATCCCCAACAGCGATCTTGGGATCGTTGCTGAATTACAGCAACGAGGCAATAACGTAGCGGTCATTGCAGCGAATCCCTCCCCACGTCCTGATGCTGATGAAGAAGCTGAAGTCTCTTTGAATGCGGCAGTGATAATCGCACAAAAAGGGAATTGCTGGCTTATCCGCCCCTCCTTGGATGCGCATGTGCAGACTTTAGAGAAGCTCAAGACCTGCAAAGAAAAAGTGATCTCCCATCTGACAGGAGAAGTCCGAAGAAAAGAGGAAGAGATCTTCAAAACTACGCTCGTTGGCTCCTCCTTGGTGAAAGAGGCGCGTACACTTCGTGATCAGGTGACAGTCGAGAGAGATGCACGTCAAAGAGAAAAAGATGTTCTTGCCCAAGACAACGTGGGAAAGCAGCAGCGAATCCAGCAGCTGGAGGAAAGAGTGAGAGTCCTAGAACCTTTTGAAAGGGAGGCGCCCGCTTTGCGAGAACAGGTAGCAACTCTCAGGGAACGCTCTACGGATCTCCAGGTGGAGAATCTCCAATTGAGAGAGCAAAGCAAGTGGTTGACCGCGCGGGCAAATAACTTGGAAGTCGAAAATAAGGAGCAGAGCGGAGAGATTCAAGATCTCGGAAGAGCAGCGAAAAATGCGGAAGAGCTTAAAGAAGATCTCCAGCGGATGGGGGCGAGACTGACGGACACGGAGGCAGAGCGCGATGAATTGCGCAACCACATGGTGGTGAAAGACCGAGAAGCAGACGCTGAAAAAGCCTCCAAAGCTAATCTCGCTCAACGGATGACGATCCTCAAAATCACCAGCATCATGGCAATTCTCATGGCCGCCCTCGTCACTCATTTTGTAACAAAAGCCTACCCAGGTTACGGGAGCCACGTATGATCACCCTCTTATCAACAGAAGACCGGATCCCTTCTTCTCTTCCCATCAGCCATCCCAGCTCCGTGGAAGAAATCGAAAAAGAGCCCGAGCCTGAGCTAGCCCCTTCTCCTCTCATTGAAGTCTCCTACTGCCAAGGGACGGCAAGTGCCTTGCTGCACTTGACAGATAGCTCGGCTAACTCGGCCGTGAACGGCCGAGATTGCGCTCGAGCAGCAGTTCAGGAGGAGACAGACCCTGCTACCTCGCTTTGGGAAGAGCGGGCGCGTAGAAACCTTCTGCAGCGCCAGGAAGCGCAGCTCCGCATGACTCTCGATCACGCCGAGCTAGAGGCTAGTGACGCTCTGAGAGATGATCGGGAATGTATTTCTCAATTACAGTTCGCGTTGTTTCTCGCCTCTGAAGATAGGCGCCGGTATGAAGAATTTGCGGCGGCCGATTCCTCTACCTCCCTTACGGCGCCTCCTCTCCAAAGCGCCCTAACAGCAGGGATAGGAGTCTGCCTCCCCCTCTCCTTCTCCATCAAGAAAGGAGAGGTCGATACCACACAAAAGGAGGCAGCTGTGGCCGAACTCCAACAGGCCTTCCCTCCGGGAAAATTGCGCTTTATGCTCGAGGAAGTGACGCTAGAAGCTCAACGGCTGCAAGAGAAAGTCGATTCTCTGAGAAAACAGATCGGTCTTTTTGGCGCCCAAATCAAGGCCTGCGCTGCCAGGGTTCCTCTTTTCGCAGAAGAAAGGGAGCGCATTCTCGAGGCTGGCAAAAACTATCAAAAACTGCTCCGAGATCGCCAAGCCAAAGCGGAGTCACCCAAGCCGGTCCCCCCTGTCGAGAAAAAGCCCCCTCCCGAGAAAAAGGGTGTAATTGCTGCAGTTGCGGCAACGCTGTGGCATCTCTTTCGGAGGAAAAATGCCAATGAAAACCCGCAGACAAAATGACTAATTAACGGGATCTTGGATCAGGTAGAGCATCGTTTTTTGGCTGATCATCCTCTTTTCCAGAATTTGGATCGCCGCTTGGGGCTCTCCCTTTTCTCTTCGCTGCTGAACCAAGCGGCGGAGGAGCCAGTAGGTGGCGAAGAGGAGGACGACGAGGGCGATGAGCGTTAGGAAGACCTTTGCTGCGGAGACGCCGAGTTCGGCTGGCATTGGGGAGACTGTTTCTGGCATACAACCACTATGGAAAATTGCCGCTTTCTTCGCAAAGAAAAAAGGCAAAACAATAAGTCTTCGCCTTTCCTAATGCATCGATGAGTCTTGTTTTTTTACAATTTCGAGCGCCTCTGCGTAGGTTTCTTTATGAATTGTAAAATGTTTGCCGCTAGCCGGATAGCGACCCGTGTATTCATCTATTCTGTAACCTTCATATTCAATCTCTCCCTTCCAAAAATAAACGACAGCTACTCCTTGACCCAAATCGATTTGGTTTTCATCTTTGAAACGAATCGTAATGTCAATTAAATCACTCACAAATGGATAAACATCTAATTCTGGCCTTACTTCTTGGTTTGAGTTTATTTCTTTCAATAACCCTTCGGCGACGAATACTAATAAATTCCTCGCTTCTTGTAATGAAATTATGTCTGTTCGCGTTTTAGCAAGTGTATAACTTGCACAAAAACTGCCTATTCCATTTATATGTTGATGGCCTTTAGGTAGGCCATTGTTGATTCCATACCCACTAAGTCTCAGACCTGTTTCTGGTTTTATTGTTTCCGAAAAACTGACAATAAGTCCATAGGGAGGATAATCTCTAGGAGTGGGATATGGACCTTTTGAATTGCTGCAAGAATTCAACAATAAAACAATCAATAACGTGTAACTAATAGATTTCATATTTACCAATAATTTCTTTTTTTGCAAAATTAGAAACTTCATCATGATAATCTGGTTGAATAGCATAATGTCCCCCAATTCCCCATAGAGTTTCATTTTGAGGAATGATTTCGAGAATTCCTTTTTCTTTGGCCTGCTCAACTGCTTTAGCTCCATTAACTGTTAATGAAGGCCAATCTTTGTCTCCAATTAGATTATGAACCTTGTGGGCTAGTTTTTTATCTATAATAGCTGTAGTCCCCGTGGTGATCACAATAATGGTTTCCTGATACTCCGGTGGCAACTGTTTGAGCGCCTCATTAAATATATACCCTCCGTTACTGAAGGTGACGTGCAGCTGTTTTAAGTTTGGCTTGTTCGTCTTGATGATATTTTGGGCGATCTGCGATAGACTTGCAACTTCATAATCGATGGACCTCTGTATTTGTGAATTTTCTAAAATGATCGTTGCCAATTCGAACAGATTTAGTGTCGGGATTATGCCTGCAGAGGCAAGCTCTTTATTCCTTGCGTCTATTTCTTCCAGTCCAACAAAAGTCAGCCCGCTGACTATACTGTTCGAATGCACTAAATGTGGTTGGACAGCAAATTGGTTATCTAGAGACTTCTTTAAGTATAATCCACCCCCCACTATCGAAGAAAAATTGTTGCTAATTCCGCTGTGAAAATGGATTGTGCTCTGATCTGGACGGCCGAGGAGGGGGACGTCTTGAAAGGGAACTGTGGGTTTTTGAAAAGATAGCGAAGAAGCGTAATTATCGATCATGCCGCCTGATATCTCTCCTTTTGGGAACAATTTCTCAACAACTTGCATGGTGGCCAAATAGTTACGGTCATCAATCATAGCTAGATAATTGGAGTTAGCAGTTTCCCTAAGCGCTTTCTCAATCTGCTTAACGAATTGCTGACCATAGTCAGGTCTCGGATCCTTGGTTTGCAAGTTGGCAATGTAGTTGGGGGAGGCAGTTTCCAAAAGCTTTTTTTCGATCAGTCCAACGAATTGCCGAATAGAATTTGGCTTCTCAAGAACAACCGGGGTTTGAGGAGTTGGAATTGTTCGTTCGTTGTTCCTCAGAGAGGTAAACAATTCTTCCTGCAGACAGCGCTCTCGCCATTGGAGATAGCTGATCGATTCATCCATCCGTGGGAAATTGGGATTGGTAAAGTCGTTTATCTGAGTGGGAGTGGAAATCGGTTCCACAGCTAGAGGGTTGGGAGAGGGGACAGAGACAGGGATTGACTGAGGAAGCTTTCCAGGCTCATCCGGTGAATTTTGCAGACTCTTGATGGCAGCGCCTGCGGCGGCGGCAGTTACGCCGCTCGTCGTTCCGGCCATGGAAACTGATACAACGATCACGGTGGCGACAATCGCAACAATTGCCGCTGCGACAAGGATTTGCCTCCCGTGTTTTTGCCAAAATGAGCGGTCCTCATCGTTGTATTCGCTTTGGACTGGCGCAAGGCCGTCGGCAATCAGTATTTCTCTGGTCTCGAGCAGTTCTTGATCATAAGATTTTCGAAACCTATCCAAATCATAAGGACTTTCAATCCTGCCCCTCTGCTTATCTTCGTGCTTACTTTTGGCAAGTACGACAGCGCCATTGGCAAGAGTTCGAAGCTCTTCGATTTCATTGAGCAGGCCCAGTCGCTCTTGGGGCTGAGAACCAATCCAAGCAAGAGGCACAGCAATTTTTTTAAAATCAAAACTGTCGGGATCTTGAGAAAAAAGGAGAGCCTCGATTCGGGATTTTGTTTCTATGAAAAACCGTGAAGCTTCTTCCAAGGGAACTATACGGCCATCCCAGAGACCTGTCTTTAGTGCCCAGAAGACGTAATCGTTAGTAACTTCATCGGTAAGTGATTCGATTTCTGAACTCATAAGCCCTGCTCGTTTTTAAAAGAATGGAGGGATGATAGATAAATTTTTTATTTGTTAGAAGAAAAAAATGAGATCTTTGTAGGGCGGTGTGTGTTGCATAACCTTGTCACGAATCGGTGGAGGGGCTGTGTCCATCAGAGAATAATTAAAATCTGGGACCATTAATTTGTCTGGCTATACTTTCTAGTAGCTTATAAAATGAGTGGGCTGCTCCCAACGCTGTCCCTTTCTCTATTTTTCGCCCCTCTAGATGACGATTGATTAGATAAAGAGAAGCGAGCAGAACCAATACAGATAATGCACTGAGTGCGAGAATCCGGCAGTTCTCATTCTGAGATACACTTTCTCTGTTCTGGAAATGTTTAGAATTTCTCTTAACTCCGTGCCCAGGATAATCGTTGGCTGGGATGGATAGGCTTTCTTTCATGCTTTCACCTTTATTGGAATTTTACTATTCTATTTTTTTCTTAAATAAAAATAAAATATTGGTTGCGAAATGGAGGGGATTCCCTCTATAGTCGTAGCCCATGGAACTGAAGAAGGTACTGCGCGCGATCGATTTGGCCCTTGCGGCGGGCCGTAAACGGCAAAGCGCCCGCACCGGCTTTGTCCACGATGGGGAGACGATCCCTCTCTATGAAAATTTTTGCTTTGCGCTGGCGCTCTTTCGGCAAAAGACGGCTGAAAGCGTCACAGAGGGCAAAGAGCTGATCGCCCGCCTCCTCCCGTTCCAAGTCCCCGAGGGGAACTTCCCTTTCTACCTCCACGACTATCCCCGCTGCTTCGACTTCCAGATGGGGCTGAAGGTGGCGCCGATCCTGATTCATCTGCTTCGCCTCTTTGGCCCGGTTCTCGGAGAGTTGAAGCCTGTGCTCGAGGCTGCATTGCAGCGGGCCGTTCAAAAAAGCGAAAAGCCCCAGTGGGAAAACCGGTATCGGGCCTGTATGGGCCTGCCGCTGCTCCCTATCGATACGGCCCCCTTCTCGGCCGCCGATTGGACCGAGTGGCTGATCACGGCACAGCTTGCGGGGCAGACCCATTTTTCCCTCCCGTTCGATCCGTCGCTGCAGCTTCTCTTCACCCACACTGAAGTGCAAGAAAGGGGGGAGCCGAGGCCGAGCCCCGTCGAGTGGCTCCTCTCCGAGGGGCAGTTTAGCCCGCGTCTCCTGCAAGACCATCCGCACCAATTGCTCTCGGCGCCCCTCTTCCCGATCACGTTTGAGCCGGCGCCCTTTTCGCCCCCCAACTACCGCCTGTTCTGGAAAGGGGCCTCCACCCTTCACAGCCTCGTCGCCAAATCGCTCGTGTTCGAGGCGCCCGAGGAGGCGGCCCTCTTCACCGACATCTCTCCCGAGACAGAGGTTTTTGTGAATGGAAAGAAGGCGACTGCGTTTCGCCTCGGCGACACGGTCACGATTCAAACGCCGCAGCAGACGATCGATGTCACGTTTGCGCTGACGCGGGGGACGGGCGATTTCTGCGGACATATTTCTCGGGCGAATCGCCCGTCGCAGATCGTGGGCAAATACGAGGTTTACGACTGGCAGATTGGGATGCGCACATTGCGCGCTTCCGAGGGAGCGCAGATTACGGTGGATTGTAGTCAGTTGATAGGATAGCGGAGGTAGCGCCTTACCGCCGCTACTGTTCCTGCCACAGTAGAGCCCAGGAGGGTAGATGCGCCAAATGCAACAGGAAGGGAGGGGTTAAAAATGCGCGGCGCAATTACAAGAGTTAGCCCGGCAGAGAATATTCCAGAAAAGATCGCGCACAGATCAATACTTTGCCCGAGCGCCTCTGCTTTTTTGATGAGGTAGACCATTGTTGGACCCACTGCGGTTGCAGAGAGCACGAGGGCTGCAAAAGCTGGAAGAGGGATTGGCCCTGCCTCTCTAGGGAACGTAAGAGCAAAGGGTACCACTTCCACGACAAACGTGATGTAGACACAGGCAGCCCTTCTAAAATGCTTGTAAAATTGCTTCCCGACGGACTCTCTGAAGAGTTCGGCGATATCAACTCGGCACGTCGGGCATGTCGGGGAGCGGACAGCCCACTTCCTCAAACAGGTCTCGTGGAAAATGTGTCCGTTAGGGCAGGTGATCTCCCCTCCGCTCACGGTTTCGTCGCGGCAGAAGCACTCTATGTCGGCTCTCGGCTTTATGGAAATGCTCACCGACATAACAACTACACTGGGGCGGGAGTTTGTTGGCCTGCATACGCAGCGTTGCCCTGCAATGCGGCGCTGTCGACGGCAAGGCCCATGGCGTGCATGCCGTTGTCGACGTAGAGGGTGGTGCCGGTGATGGCGGAGGCGCTGCGGGAGAGGAGGAAGACGGCTGCGGCTGCGACCTCTTCGGCCTCCAGGTCTTTGGCGAGGGGGGCGTTGGCCTTTGCGTAGGCGATCATGTCGTCGATCATGCCGATCGCTTTGGCGGCACGGCTCCGGAGGGGGCCGGCGGAGATGGCGTTGACGCGGAGGTTCCACTTGCGGCCTGCTTCCCAGGCGAGGGTGCGGGTGTCGCTCTCGAGGGCGGCCTTGGCGGAGCTCATGCCGCCGCCGTAGCCGGGGATGACCCGCTCAGAGGCGATGTAGGTGAGGGAGAGGGCTGCGCCGCCTTCAGTCATCAGGGGGCCGAAGTGGGCGAGCAAACTGATGAACGAATAGGAGGAGGAGCTCAGGGCAGAGAGGTAGCCTTTGCGGGAGGTGTCGAGGAGGTTTTTGGTCACTTCGGGGGCGTTGGCGAGGCTGTGGACGAGGATGTCGATCTGGCCGAAATCCTTCCGAACTTGCTCAGCCACTTCCGAAATCGTGTAGCCGGAGAGTTCGGCGTACCGCTTGTTTTCCCGCACTTCTTGCGGAACGTCTTCCATTCTGTCATAGACAGCGTCGATCGGATAGAGCTTGGAGTACTCTAACAGTTTGCCGTTCTTCAATTTGCGCGATTCGTCGAACTTGCCGTTGGCGTAGGCGGTTTTGAAGATCCGGACGATGGGGGCCCAGGTTCCGATCAAAATCTCGGCGCCCGCTTCCGCTAAGGCTTTTGCGATGGCCCAGCCAAAGCCTTGGTCGTCGCCAATGCCGACAATGAGCGCTTTTTTCCCTTTGAGATCGATCGGAAGCATACATTCTCCTGTTTTTTGGGCCCCCACTATAGCAAAGAAACGGCTAAACAGAAAGAAAAAAGGGGCAAAAACTAATTTTTGCTTGATACAGAGTCAAAAAACTTTTATATCTGGGGGTAAGGACGAGGGGTGTATTCATGAGAACTATTGCGATTGTCAATCAAAAGGGCGGTTCAGGGAAGACGACCACAGCGGTCAATTTGGCGGCGGCTTTGGCCGAGGCCAAACAGAAGGTCTTGCTGATCGACCTTGACCCTCAGGCCTCTGCTTCGCTCTGGTACGGGTTCAAGGACAAGGGGAAAGGGCTTTTCTCCCTCTTGACCGAGGATGAGAAATTTGAAAACACCATCGAAAAGACCTCGGTCGACGACCTCCACATCATCCCTTCGTCGGTTCTCCTTTCGGGGGTCGAGAAGGCGCTCGCGAACGAGGTCGCCTCCGAGAGCATCCTCAAAAACAAGCTAGCAGGCGCGGCGCAAAAGCCGTGGGATTACGTCCTGATCGATTGCCCTCCGACGCTGGGCATCCTCTCCCTCAACGCCCTCACGATGGCGCAGGAGGTCTTGGTCCCGGTCGAGGCGCACGTGATGGCGCTGCATGGCCTGGTTCAGCTCCTGAGAACGATCAACCTTGTGAAGCAGCGGCTCAACCCCGGTCTTGAAATCACCGGGATCCTCCCTTGCAGAGTCGATTACCGGACAAAGCACTCTTCCGAGGTGGTCGCGCAGCTCAAGAGTCGTTTTGAAGGGAAAGTGTGCAGCTCCGTCATCCGGGAAAACATCCGGCTCGCCGAGGCGCCTCTCCACCTCAAACCGATCACAGTCTACGATACGCATTGCAATGGGGCGAGCGATTACCGGAAGCTGGCACAAGAGCTGATGGGGCAGAAGGCTATTTCGCCTTTGCCGCCTTCTTCTTCACCATAGAGCGTCTGCGCCACCCTTCGGCGGTCAAAACCCTCTCAACCTGCGGCAGAGTTTTTTTTGGGGCGGGAGCCGGGGTCGGTTTCTTCTTTCTACTAAAAAAGATCATAAAGTCCAGCCCTCGAGTATAAAAAAAATCACGGAAAAATGCAACGGTCGTGTTTAATAGAAAAGAACTGGGAGTTATCGAATGGTCAAAATAAAAGTTCTTTATCAGGGGGATCTCCGGACGGAGTGCATCCATGAATCGGGGGCGAAGATCGCTACCGACGCGCCCAAGGACAATCTGGGGAGAGGGGAGGACTTTTCCCCGACCGACCTCTTTGTGGTCAGTTTGGGGAGTTGTATGTTGACGCTGATGGGGATCGCAGCCCAGAAGGTGGGGGTCGAGCTCAAAGGGGCTACGGCCGAGGTGGAAAAAGAGATGGCTGCGGGGCCCGTTCGCCGGGTGGGGAAAATCATCGTCCGGATCCGGAGCGCCCTCTCTCCCAATCCGCAGATCCGGGAGAAGCTGGAGCGGGCCGCTCTCGAGTGCCCCGTCCACAAGAGCCTCCATCCCGACATCAAGCTCGAGATCGATTTCGTTTGGGGGCTATGAAGTATCAGAATCTAAAAGCGTTCCAGAAGCACCTGGCGAGCGCCGCCCCCCACAATCTCTGCCGCCTCTATTTGCTCCTGATCGGCGACGATTTTGAGCGGGCCAAGACCCTCGACGCGATTCTATCGTTTCTCCCGGTGCCGCCCCTCCGCTTCAGCGGCGTCGACTGCGATCTCCAGGCGCTCCTCGACGCGGCGCAGAATTTCAGCCTTTTCGGGGAATCGGTCGTCGTCTTGGACGAAGCGGAGAAGTTGAGCAAAAAGCAGGCCCAAACGCTCGGAGAACATCTGAAGAGCCCTTCTGGCTACTTCCTCATCGCGAGCCGTGGGAAAACGTCCTTATCCGGCGCTATCGAAGCGGAAGGGGTGATCCTCGATCTCCTGGAAGAAAAACCGTGGGACCGGGAGAAGCGGCTCGCCGAACAGCTCGCCGAGCGGGCCAAGAACGCTGGAAAACGGCTTGCCCCCGACGCAGCCGCGCTCCTCTTCGAAAGGCTCGGCGTCGACGCCGCCCTTCTCGAAAGCGAGATGGACAAGCTCATCTGCTATGTGGCGGAGCGCCCCCTCATTTCCCGCGAGGACATTCTCCAGATTTCTGCGGCCAGCAAGAGCTCGACCCTTTGGCAGACTGCCGAGGAGGTCATTTGGGAAGGAGGGGAGTTTCCCTCCCTCGACTCCGCCGCTTTTCACGCCCTTATCCCCGCGCTCCGCAGCCAGCTCCACACCGGCTTTGCCCTCGCCACCCTCATCGAGGAGAAGACCCCTCCCGACCAGTGGAATCGCTACCTCCCCAAGCTCTGGCCCAAAATGCTCGAGAAGCGGAGCTCGCAAGCCGCCCGGCTCGGCGCCCCCTATTTCCGCAAAGGGCTTGAGAAGCTCTTTGAGATCGAGCTCCTCTCCCGCTCCGCCTCCACCCAATATCGGGCGCTGCTCGATCTATTCAGAGCCCACCTCCATGCCCGGTAAACTCCTCCTCCTCCCTAACCTGCTCGACGAATCGCTCCCCATCGAACCCTTTTTGCCCCTTAGCGTCTCGGGCGCAGTCGGCGCCATCCAGGGGCTCATCGCCGAAAGCGAGAAGATGGCTCGCCGCTACCTTCGCCGTTTTCTCTCTCACGACGCGATGGCTCAAATGCCCCTTCAAACTCTCAACGAGCACACCGCCGACATCGCGCCTCTTCTCCAACCTTTGGAGAGAGGGGAGACGTGGGGCCTCATCTCTGACGCCGGCCTTCCCTGCATTGCCGACCCGGGCGCAGACCTCGTCTGGGCCGCCCACCAAAGGGGGGTCGCCGTCGAAACCTTTGTCGGCCCCTCCTCCCTCATCATGGCCCTCCAGCTCTCCGGCCTGGGCGGGCAGCGCTTCTCCTTCCACGGCTACCTCCCGCGCGAAACCGCCGAGCTGGAACAGAAGCTCCGGCAGCTCGAAGGAGCCTCGGGGACGCAACTCTGGATCGAGGCGCCCTACCGCTCCGCCAAGATGCTCGAGTGTGTGATGAGGGTTCTGAAGCCCACCACGAAGCTCTGCGTCGCCGTCAATCTCACGATGCCGACCCAGCGGGTTCTCTCTTGCACTGTCGCTGCGTGGAGGAAGAGTTCGTTTCTGTTGGAGAAGGAGCCGGCCGTGTTTTTAATCTATGCGCAGTAGGAAGAAACGGTCTCGGGCTCGGACACGGTCACGACCGTCCAAAAGGCAAAAGAGGCGAAGCGCTTCCGATGTTCGTGACCGTGACCGATCCTCCCTCTCTTTTTTCTTGACTCCGATTTTCCGATCTTTAATAAGGAGGTCAGATAACCCGGAGCTCTGCGATGATCCAAAATGGCAAACAAGTCTCTCTCGAATACACCGTTTTTCTCACCGATGGCACACAGATCGACAGCAATGTCGGGGAAGACCCCCTTGTCTTCGTTCTGGGGAGCCATCAAGTGTTTCCCGCCCTGGAAAATGCCCTTCTCGGACTGAAGATCGGAGATTGCAAGCAGATCACTCTCAGACCGGAAGATGCGTATGGCCCCGTGGTTCCCGACGCCTATCGGGAGGTCGATCTCGACGCGATCCCTGAGACCTATCGCTACGCAGGGGCTGTGCTCGGCATTCAAGATCCAGCGGGCGGCGTCTATCCCATCCGCGTCCACGAGGTTAAAGAAGCGAAGGTCGTGCTCGACTTCAACCATCCTTTGGCGGGGCAAGCGCTCCGGTTCGAGGTCAAGGTCTTAGAGGTGCTTTAGACTTCTGGAGCGCGCCGAGCATCACGAAGAGGAGGCGGTGGAAGCGGGAGTTCGTCTCCTCTACGTCCCAGTGCTTTCCTATGTATTTATCGATCACTGCCGCGCTCTCTTCTTCGGATAAGTGGGCCAAGTTTCTTCTGATGAAGTCAAAACAATAGCTCTCTTCCCTCATGCCGGTGACGATTTCGTCGAGCCGTTTCCGGTATTTGAAATACATGCTCTTTCGATGCCTGTCGTAATAGGTCCACACGGGGACGGTGAGCGTCGGGAGATTGTCTCTTTCCTGTTTTGTCGACGGATAAAATCCGATCGATAGAGAGGGGCTATAGCTATCGAAGCCATGAACATCCTTGGAAACTGCTTTGGGAACGATGGGAGAGCCCCCGACGACGGTGTGGTATTTTTCCTGAATGAGGCGGAAACGCTCATTTTCCAGCGCTTGGCGTATTCTCGTCTCATAGGCCTGAAGAGGGTCGAAATTTTCGAGAGCTTCGAGATGCAAGCCCTCTTGAGGGACGATGGTCTCATGGTAGATTTCTCGAGAGGCCCGCTTGATGGCCCGACAGCAATAATTCCCCCCTTCAATGGCCAGTTTGAGGAGGACGTTTTCCCGATCGAGTAGATCGAGCGCGTCCATCCGAGCGAGAATCTGTGCGGAATGGGACATCGCATCGTCCAAGTCCTCTCTTGGACTTGTGGCGTAGCGGTTGCCTTTCAACACCTCGACCATCAACTTCATGTTCAGCCGAACCCAGTTTGCGGCGTAGACTTCTCGTCCTCTCTCTGCAGGGATCTTCCGGATGAGTTTCGGGCATTTTTTGCAGTATTTTGCGAAGTTGCTCTCGGAGATTTCCAGGGTCTTTTGCAGGGAGGAATGGTAGGCTTTTGGGTCGTTGTGCGCCTCGAACACAAGGCGGTCGATCAGCTGGTCGCAGAGCAGGTTTGTCAAGAGGGCGCGAAAGATCTTATTTTCTTTGAGAGCGCCTCTATCCATCTGCGCAACCTCGCTTACCATCTCGTCGAAGCGATCCAGAGAGAATTCCTTGCCAAAGTGGTTTTGTAAGAAATAGCGGAAGAGGGAGTCGGCCTCCAGCGCCTCTCGCTCTTTTGCGAACAGGAGAGCGCGGAGCTCATCGAACTTGCTATCGATATTTTCGAGGGGGAACTGCTTCATCAAAAAGTGTTGGAAATTTTCGTCGTCCTGCAATTTTTGTTTCACAAACGGATACTGTCTTTCCCACGGAATTTCATTGCAGAGAGAGACGAATTTGTCAAAATTCCGATCCTCCCGCAGAGGCAGCTTCTCCGTGGCCCACTTAGAGCAGTGGGCGGGGTTGAGCTCATAGTCGCGATCATCGCCGTCGAGGATCTCATGAATTTCTGCGGCGGGCATTTTTTTCCGCGTTACGAGCGGCTGTTCATACTGCGCCAGCGAGGGGCTTTTGGGAGAGAAGAAGAGGCGGCCAAAGGCGTCGACTTTGTGGCAGAGGAAGCGATGGACAGGGGGAATGTAGCCGAGAAGAGTGAGCCCCATGGCGACCTGCGTCACGATCGCGCCTCCTGCAATCAAGAGC
>Ga0364908_10332_pt1 | contig 13926 bp, 7 predicted proteins | sample ExccelJu500002D4_2_FD_206965 | JGI IMG/M metagenome (GOLD analysis project Ga0364908, IMG submission 206965) | Enriched cells from Trout Bog Lake Hypolimnion, Wisconsin, USA - BchlTB.July02.5000.02.D4 | ecosystem: Environmental > Aquatic > Freshwater > Lake > Hypolimnion/Profundal zone | place...
TGTCGCCTCTTTAGAAAGACCCTTAGTCAGTGGGTCTGACACTGCCTCAGCTCCTTTCTAAGGAATCATAAAGAATAGTGGCGTAAAAAAATTTAAAGGAAGTATCATAATAGCTTATCTTGAAAAAACCTTGGTGGCAGCCATGAATTATCAATTAGTCAATTCAATAGTCTATTCTAGCTTTCATGTAATTCCCAAATACTTCTCATTTCCTTTAAAAGATCATCGAATCGGATCGATTTTTTGGATGAATGGGTTACACCATAGCCATTACACAAGATGTTTTTTTCCTTCTTCACTTGCTTTATCCAGTCGTATAACCCATAGATTCGCTACACCGATAACAAGTGCTCAATCTGTTCTTCATGTAAATACAAAGGCAGCTGTTATGGAAAAGAAAATCCCTATGAGCTTCATAGAATTTAAGAAAAAACAGTGTGAGCAAAAAGAACTATTAAATTGGGAAGAGTATTCTGCGAAATACAAGGATTTGGTTAAAAATACTCCCCAACAATCAGCAGCAGATCTTCTTGCGGATGCTTATGAGGATTACATGTATTTGAATTATAAAGACTATTTAGTAGATCAAGGATTTGAACCTCGGATCAATCCGTTCATCCTGTAACACCTCCCAGTTTCACAAATTGGATTAGGGATCCCCCTTTCTAGGAAACTGTCTTCAGAGACTTGCGGAGCAGATCGATCACCTCTTCATCGGAAGTCTGGTCAAACGAGCGGTAGAACTGCCCGACGGCATAAAAGTCCATCGGCGCATCGAGGTAGACTAAAGTGGCCTCTTCGCTGATTGTCCCCACTCTGTCGTAAGGAAGCACAGGCACAGCCACCACCACTTCTTTAGCACCATGAGCGTGCGTCGAGACGATGGCCGCCTGCATGGTGCTCCCTGTCGCAATGCCGTCGTCGACTAAAATGGCCGTCTTTCCTTTCAAGTTGAGCGGCACTCTACCCTCGCGGTAGAGGAGGATACGCCTCTTAGACTCTCCCTGTTCTCTTGCAATTGTTTCCTTAAGATCCTGTTCGTTAAGACCCAAAGAGTTCAGCACCCGTTGGTTTAAGATGAGCGACCCGTCTTCCGTGACCGCTCCGCAGGCAAGCTCTTCATGAAAGGGCGCTCCCACTTTGCGCGGCACAATCACATCGAGGGGAATGGATAGGGCCTTGGCAATCTCATAACCGACCACTACGCCTCCTCTTGGAAGGGCCAAGATAATGGCTTGGCTCCCCTTGTACTGTTCTAGCTCTTTGGCAAGTAATCGGCCAGCCTCTTTTCGGTCGCGGAAAAACATAAAACACCTTCGTTGACTATTCATTAACTAGGCGATCTTTTTTTTTCCAGCAACAAAAAGCCATTTTTTTGAAGAAGATGGAGCGCTCCTGTTCGCGTGATGCCTTGAGGGATAAAGGTGTGATCGAAGAGAAAATCGCCTTCTTGCACCTGAAAAGAGGCGTTAAATCGGTTATAGAGAGCTAAAAGCTCCTTGTCCAGTTTCTCGATCTTGGAACTTAGTGTCTTAAGTTCTTCCGAATCGGATTGTTTCCTTTCAATCTCTTTGAAAACTTTTTCTCTAATGAGTTTCATTCTCTCTTGAACCTTCTCTTGAAAGAGGTCATTGATGCGCCCTTTGATCTTCTCTGCAAGTAGAGGGGTAAAATAGGCGCAAAAATCGTGGAGCACCTCTTCACGGGATAGCTCCAAAAGCTCTGGAGCGATAGAGCGCGCATACCTGTCAAATTCCACAGGGTGCGCAAGGCCAATGACATGACTTAAGAGATTTTTAAGATAGAGGGCTTGGTGAGGAAGTTGATCGATGGATCCTTGAGGGGTCGTCAAATCTCTTATCAGAGGGGCAAAAGGTGTTCCCGTCAGATCTCTGATCAAAGGGTTGTCCCCTTCTAACACGTTAAACATCTCTTCTTGAATCAGCTCAAAGAGCTCTTGCTTTGCCTCCTCGAGATGCAAGAAAGGCGCAATCTGGTCTTCAGAGGGTTTCTCTATGCCAAGTGCGCGTTTTGCCTCTTCTGTAGCGACGGTGATACTACTTTCGTCCTTCCACTTCTTATCGTCGGGGAGGTAGTTATAGAGGATCTTAATGCCAAACCTTCTCCCTTGGGTACAATGGGTGACCATGTTAATCAGTTGGAGAATCATCCCATCCTTTGGACTTAAAAAAGCGCCTTCTTGCACGACATCAGAGGCTTCTGAAACAGCATTGAGAATGGCAAAGGTAAACCCCATATAGCGAGAGGTGGTTGTCCCTGTTAAGTCTAACTGTCTCATCGGGAAGGGGTCTTTAAGACACGTTTTCAGATCGGAAAGAATGGAGAGGTAATGAGAGCCATACCTCTCCTCAAATGCAGAGACTGTCTCTTGATCTGCTAATTGTAATCTCTCTTGAAGCGCTTGCATACGCTCTTTAAACCCCTCAAAGAGTGTGTCTGCAAACTGCTGAGTAATACGGGGGTATTTTTCCTGGAGCTCCTTGACGGAAAAACCTCCTTTGCCGCGCTCTTTACACTCTTCTTGAAAGTGGGCCAAGTTCAGCGACACCGTCACCCGCTCTTTTTCCCCTTTTTCTTGCTCTAAAACCGTAGAAAAGACAGGGGGTGCTCTATAGGAAGAGTCCTCTCCCTCGGCTTGTTCTCTTCTTAAACACAAAAAAAGAGTGTAGGGATTATTTGGGCTTTGAAAATCTGAGAGAGTAGAGACGTAGACGGCTTCTTGATAGAGCGGGTGCGTTTCTGACAATATCCCTAAGCGCTGTGGATTGTTCATAATAAATGCGGAGACACTGAGCGCGAGCACCGCTTCAGATGAAGAGAGGAGCTCCTTCAAGTGATCATGAGTGCGTGAATGGGTTAAGAGACGGGGAAGCTGCCGAAATAAAGCGAGGATCTTATCTGGAGAAGAAGTAAACACTCTAGAGATGGTTGATCGATCTGACTCTGATAAAAAAGCGAGGGGAATGTTTCGAGTGATTTTAGCATAGAGAACCAAGACATCATTATCTTGCAGCCCTAAAGAGCGATAGTGCTCTCCATCGAGCAGTAGCTCTGCTAGATCATGAAGACCCAAATAGATGTGAGAGGTTTCGAATAAATTTTTTAACTTAAGGTGAAAAGCTGGCTCTGTAGGCCTTGGAAAAGGGAGCTTTAGTTGTTCGTCCTGACTCTCTAAGCCCATCAAGTAGAGGATAATCTTCTTATTTTTAGGATGAGACTCTCTTAAAGCAGCGAAAATCTCCAGGCATACGTCCTTCGGAGCCTGTGATAGTTTACTGATGAGTGAAGAAAAGAAGGGGAGCTTCCAAACTGTTTGTAGATCTTCGATCATCTGTACCTGGAGAGAGCTATCTAAAGAGTGTGTAAGGAGAGGCCTCAAGGCTGAAAGCCTATCGATATCACCTTGAGAGACAGCCTGTTTAACAACATCGAGAAAGACTTGCCGATCTGTCGTTGAAGGGACTGCTTGTAAGAATTGCATGATCTTAAAGCGCATTTCAGGGGATTCCTTTTCTGCACAGAAGTCGACCTCTTGGAGAAGGGTGAGGCGTTGGTCACTCGTCTCTTTAGAATCTCCCTTACCTAAAAAGAGGACAATCTCGTCGTTTGACCACTCTCCTTTACGCATCAAGTGAAGGAAAACGTCCAGCCTTTCATTGGATAATTCTTTAGAAAACATGTAAAGGTGCGCAAGCGAAAGAGCGTTGAAGTCTAGCACTCCGAAGGAATCTCTGCTGTATGCACTTTTGACTGTCTCTATCTGTTGAACAGCCTCTTTAAGATGTACACACTGAGTGTCTCCTTCAACTTGAGACAAGACATGGTGAAGAAATTCCAGAAGATAGGCTCGCTCTAGAGGGGCTTCTCCTTCTTTAAGGGTCAATAACTGAACGAAAAACATCTCTCTGGTCTCTGGATCTACACAATTTCTGATCATATATTCGGCTATTCCTTTCAAGCCCTCGATCGCATTTCCAAGTGACTCATCATGAGGAAAGCCTCGAAGCAAGTTCAGCAAAAGTTCTTGATGGGTCATCAAGAAAAGCCGGAGTGTGGGATCGGATGCTACAAAAAGGCTGTAACACCCTGTTTTTAACCTCTCGGATAGAGTATCGTTCGACTTGATCTTGTGCATGGCCTGAACGATCGTCTCGATTGCTCCTCGATCTTGAGGATTAACGCCATGAAGCACGCCAATGAGGAGGCGCATGAACTTGAATTGTTCATCCGGAGACATCTCCGATAACACACGTTGCAGCCCTGATCTACTTGCTTGAGGATCGAGGATAAGATCCACCCATTCTTTAAAAACCTCTAAAGACGCCATTCCCTTATGCTCTAGCAACCGCCCTTGCGCTCCCCCACCCAACATCTCTTGGAGACGTAAAGAGAGAACCTCTTTTTGCTGATCGGCTGTTTCGTCGGTGTTGAAGAAAAGATCGACAAGAAAGTCAAGAATAAGCGCTTGGGTGCGGCCATCGGAAATGCGTTGAAGAAGCGGTGTGATGACGGAAAAGAGGGGTGGATAGACTAAAGCTGTAGCCAAAGCATCCATAAAGGTTTCTCGATGGGTCGTTGAAGGAACTGCTTGCAAGATGTGAAAAATCTTTAGGTAGCTTTCACTGTCCTGAATATGATCGCAAAACACTTTATCGTTTGCCTCAATGATCAGCCCCGCTTGCCTTCGATATGACTCTTTATCCCTCTTCGGACAATTTAAAATCTCCCCATACACTGTCCCTTTAGTCCGGTAAAGAGCTCTAAGAAACTCTTTCACCACGTCTTCTTCTAAGTTATTTAAAATATGGCAGATATTGTTAATCAGTTCAGACTTTCCTGGAGTAGAAGACGAGAAGATTGTGTGCACACAGTGGATGAACTGCTCCACCGCCTTTTTGCTGATATAACCAACCAAAGAGAGAGTCTCCAGCAATAGGCTTAAAGAGGGATTCGACCCTCCCCTCTCCAAAGAACTCTTGTCTGGTATCTCCATCTCCACTAAGTGGCGGAGGATCTTGAGGCATGTTCCCGTAATTTCCTCAGTCCATTTAATCTTATCAAGTGATGGAGAGCTTTTTTGCTTACGACCACCCTGCTGCTTAACCAGAAAGCGAGCGAGCACATCGATCATCTCTCGACACCCTTCGGGAGTTGTTTTTGCAAGTAACTTAATAAGAATGGTTTGAAGTTTTGCGGATTGAGGGGAAGAGGACATCGCTTCGAGGAGAGGCAAAGCCTCCTTTAAAAGCAAAGAAGCCCCCATCTGGTCCTGCTCAAAAAGACGATCCTTTGCCTTTTGAAGAATCCTTAGATCTCCGGGAGGGGCCTCTTGAGCACTCTGTATCAAGCGGGTGAATCGTCTGTTAATCTCAGTTAAATCACTTGCTTTCAATCGCTTTTGACGAGGTGCCTCATCTGGAGATGACTCGTCTCTTAAGTGCTTTTCTCCTACACCTCTTGTGCGTAAGGAGGCTCTCCTTTCTTTAGCCGCGAAGGGTAAGGGCGTGGAAGAACCTGCAGGAATAGAGAAACTTAAGGGATCGTCGACTCCATCTGCGGATTGCATAGTATTTATTATACTTTTTAAGAAGTATTATACTACATATTCATTTCTTTTAAATATTTAATTCCCGTTATTTAAAATAGAACTAACTACCTCATAGAGGTGGACCGAAAGCTTCGGAGCCTTAAGCATCTCTTGGAGCTCTCCTCCCATCTTCTCTTGTCTCTCCTTATCTAACTTCCTCAACTTCTGAAAGGCGTTGGCCAAGGTAGCTGCCCCTTGAGGATTAAGCCCATCGAGCTCTAGAATCACCTCTTTCAGCAACCTGTATCCCTCGCCCCCCCTCTTGTGAAAGATCGGGGTATTGTGAGCAAATGCGCCAAAGAGGGCGCGCGTTAAGTTTGGAATGCAGAGCGAAAAAGTTGGGTCTTGCCTTAAACGCTTAACCTCCTCTAGTGTGCTAGGTAGATCAGAGGCTGCCTGGACAGAAAACCATTTGGGCAAGACATAGAGGTCGTCCTTAAACTCTTTGTAAAAAGAGGCAAGCACCTCCTCTCTTTCAGAAGAGGCGCTTCGGGCTAACAAGAGGAGGGCCGCATAGCGGTCGGTCATCGACTGGCTGCCAAAAAACTGTTTTTTGGCAAGGAGGATGGCCTCCCTCTCCCCTGTCTCCATCAGGAACATCAGCAGCCTGTTTTTCAGGGCTCGGTAAGCCACGAGCTCCTTCTCAAACCGAGGAGAGGTGTGCATAGAGAGCTGCTGGTAGAGCTCGAGAAAATCGTCGAAAAGAGCCCTCCCAATCAGCCCGATCATCCGCTTTCTCGCCTCGACATTCTCCTCAATGGAGAGAATCTCCTCTCTTTGCTCCAGCGCTGAAAGAGGAGGAATGGCGAGAAGCTCGGCCTTTAAGAGGGGGTCCAGTTTAGCGTCTGATAAGATCGCTCGCACCGCGTCGAGGTACTCCGAAGAGAGGGCCAGCCTACTCCCCTCCTTTAAATTGGCGACAAAGCGCTGCATTTCAGAGAGGGCAAACTCCTCTTTAGCGTCGAAGCGATTGAAGGAATCGCTTTCTAGCCGCATCAATAAGGCATACTCTCCGCTCGAGCGCTTATAGTCGATCTTGACAGGCACAGAGAAGTGGCGATTTAAGGAGAGGATTGGAGTGACACCCACCCCTTCAAAGAGAAACTCCTGCTCCTTCTGCTCTAGGATACAGAGGCGGGAAGCTAAGATTGAACCAGACGACGGGTCGAGCAAGGCGACGGCGAGGGGAATCTGCAGCGGTGGGTCTTGGTCTTGGCGAAGGAGGAGGGTAAAGCGCCTCTGGTCTTGCTCGTACTGCCCTTTAACCTGAACCTTCGGAGTTCCTTTCTGTGTATACCAGCGCTTAAAGAGCGTTAAATCCCTTCCGGAGGCTGTCGCCATGGCCGAAAGAAAATCCTCCACAGTGATCGCTTGACCGTCAAACTGCGTAAAGAAGCGCTCCATCCCCTGCATAAAGCACTTCTCACCTAAGAGGATCCTAAGCGACCGAATCACCTCCGCGCCCTTATTGTAGACAGTCGTCGTGTAGAAGTTGTTCACTTCGATAAAGGAGTCGGGGCGGATCGGATGGGCTCTTGGGCCCGCATCTTCGGTAAACTGGTAGGCGCGCAAAAACGAGACGTCTTGGATGCGCTTCACAACTCTCGAGTGCATGTCGCTAGAGAACTCTTGGTCGCGAAAAACCGTCAAACCCTCTTTCAGCGTCAGCTGAAACCAGTCGCGGCAGGTGATTCTGTTGCCTGTCCAGTTGTGAAAGTACTCGTGCGCCACCACCGACTCGACATGCATCATGTCATCGTCTGTGGAGACGGCAGTGTCGCCAAGAACGCGGCTGATATTGAAGATATTTAACCCTTTATTTTCCATGGCGCCCATATTGAAGGAGCTCACAGCCACAATCATGTAGAGGTCGAGATCGTATTCGCGCCCATAGACCTCTTCGTCCCAGCGCATCGCCCGTTTCAGCGCCTCCAAAGCAAAGAGACAGCGCTTTTCCATCCCTTTGTCGGCATAGACGCGGCAGCAGACGCTCCGTCCGCTCATCGTCTTAAAGTCGCTCTCGACCAGAGCAAAGTCGCCCGCCACAAGGGCAAAGAGATAGCACGGCTTTAAAGAGGGATCTTCCCAAAGAGCGAAATGGCGCCCCTGATCGAGATCGCCCGCCTCAACCAGATTGCCGTTCGAGAGAAGATAAGGGTAGCGCTTCTTATCCCCTTCAAGGCGCACTGTGTAGCGACTCATCACGTCCGACCTGTCCAGAAAATAGGTGATCCGCCTAAAGCCGTGGGGCTCATTTTGGGTGCAGAGCATCTCTTCGGACTTGTAGAGCCCTTCAAGAGCGGTATTTTCTTTGGGGCTAATCTCTGTCTCTACCTTAAGAAGAACCTCGTCTTCTTGAAGGTGCAGAGTCAAGCTGTTTTCCTTTAAGGTGTAGTCGGTGACAGGCACGCCATTTAGCTCAAGAGAAAGGAGCTTTAAATGTTCCCCGTTTAAGACAAGCGGAGGCGTGGAGTTTTTGTAAAAGGGGTTTTTGACAATGCGCATGGCATTCACGACACGCGTCTTCTCTTCATCTAAGTAGAAGGTCAAGTGAAGTTCAGGGATAAAGTGAGTGGGCGGAGTGTAATCTTTAAGGTACGTCTTTTGGACAAGAGTGGGCGGCGGGAGAGATGCGGGTGCAGAAAGAGAAGATACAGAAGGAGAGCTGTTTAAAGGAGAAAGAGGCATAATCAAGTCCCTATTTTTAAGAAAGTGTTTGGCTAAATTGTACAGAATATTAGAAAAAAGAGCCAGAGGCAATTGCCTCGCCATACTAAAAAAAACTCTTACTTTCTGGGGCATTGGTCTTTTCCAATCCGACGCATATACAGATAATATAAAAATTTGTTTTTACAAAATTTTATTGCTTTTTTAACGCTTTATCGGTATTTCTCACCTAGACATGGGTTTTGTGTTTTTCTTCCTGTTTTGGCATACTTGCTCTATGCACCCACTCACTCTTGTACATTCCCAGATCAAAGAGGGGTATTCTTGCTTGACCTCTCACTGCTCTTTTCGTATTCAAGCAGTGGGTAGCCAAGCCCATCGAATAAAAACCCTCGCCTTAAAACGCTTTTATACGCTCGCCCTCGCCTTCTCCGAGGCAGCTGAACGGCTCTTTTCCCGCTCCCCTTTCTTGAAGAACCTATTTACCCGCCTTTCCGCACAGCTAAAAATAAAAATAGGCAGAGTCCCTTTAAGTCCATTAGAGAAGGTCGCGGGCCGGATCGATCAGCAGACACATCCAGGACGTCCGGGTGTAGGAAGTGTAGACAAGGAAGAAAAACCTACTCCTTCTCTTTTAGAGCAGCTACAAGGAGAATTGCAAGCGAAGCGCCAAAAAAAGAGCCTCCCTTCTTTGCAGTTCATGATCTCTCTTTTTGAACTCTACTTTGACAAAAAGAGCAGCACCTTTTCTCCAAAGATCTTCTCTCTCTTTGATCTAAATGCTTTTCTGGCTCTGCTCTCAGCCCACCACCAGGCCTTCCCTCTCGTTGCTTCTGACAAAAATGTTCTGGGGATCATCCAAAAAGCCGACCTTCCCGAAGGAAGCCGCCTCTTTGTCGCAGCCGATCTTCACGGCGATTTAAGGAGTCTTCTCGACAATCTGATCATACTGCAAAGAGTAGGCATGTTGGATGACTGCTTTTGCACGAAGCCCAATTGTTACCTCATCTTTCTTGGCGACTACATGGACCGTGGGTTTTGTGAGGTTCAAGTCCTTGAAATTCTAATTCTTCTGCAACTTACCAACCCCAAGTCCGTCGTGTTACTCCGCGGCAACCACGAAGACTATTTGATCACCAAAGATTATGCCCTAAAAGGAAGCCCCAAACACGTAATGCTCTCCTCTTCCAAGGCCGTTGAAGCACTCAAGCACTTTTTCTTTACCCTTCCTTTAAGTCACTATGTCGCCACACAAGGCAAAAATCGTCAATATACCCAATTTAGCCACGGTCTTTTTGAATTCTCTAAAGATCCCTCAAAGCTACTGGACCATGAGGGAAGCCCCGTCTTTACCCCTGTCCTTAAGAGCCGGAGTCTCTCCGACCGCGTGTATAACCTCGCGAGGCGTCCTCCAACGAACTCTCCAAAAGAACAAAAACTCATCCGCGCAGCTAAGAGAATCGAAGAGCTCTTTTCATACGAGGACTGGATCTTCGCCTGTCCATTCCTAACAACATACAACTGGGGCGACGTTAATATGATTGAAGACCCCTCACACAAGGAGTTCAATAAGACAATCACCGACTCTCCTGGAGATCGAGCCTGGAAGCTGAATGCAGAGGACATTAAACACTACTTTCGCTTAAGCAGCGACAAACACAAAGTCAAACACCTTTTTAGAGGGCATCAACACTGCTCGCATATTGCCTACTACAACAATAAGCCTCTTGTCACCACACTTCCCCTCACCATGGAGACAGAGTATGCCAAGAGAGGATGGAAAGGTCAGCGCGGTAAAACCCTCATTCTCACCATCCGCCCTTTAGTCAAGGAGTGGGAAAAGACCCCTCTAATACAAGAAAATGGGCAATACACCCTGAAGGCAACAAGAAAGCTTGGCGAAGATCGAGAATTGGATTAATACCATTCCTCGAAAATTAAGAGACTGTCTACCACATGGGTTTTTGAAGAGATTTGGCCAAAATAATTTTTATATATAAAAAAATATTAATTTAATATAATTTAAATTATTGAAAATAGTGTGGTTAATTATATGACTCTTAATGTTTTTGGTAGTGTAACTCAGGCTCCAGGGGAATTACCTCGACCATCTGGGCCACCAAGTGCTTTAAAGGGAAAAAGAGCCGTAGCGAGAAAGGCTGACCAATTAGAGAGGAGCACCGCAGGACTGAAAGAGACTCAAGCACCAAATACACAGCTTGTTACGAAAGATAAAGAAGGATTGTTAAACTTACTTAAGAACAAGTTTTCTGATCGAGACCTGAAGCTGATACGTAACCTTAATGATGAGCCCTTCCCTAAAGACCATGCCATCTACTGGCAGTGTATCCGGCCTCTAGTTGGTCAAAAAGAGCGGTACAATGAGATTTTAGATAAGATAAGGGGGTTACGTAAGAACAATGTTAATAAGACAGGCTTATTGCTCTTTAGAGTACTTATTAAAGAACAGGAGGAAATTGCCGATTTTCTTGTCGGAAAAGAGAGTAACCACCCTGAATTAAGAGACATTCTTTTAAAAGAATTATTGAACCAGCAGCCCCTACTAAGTAGTCGCATCATTAAGGAAAAAGATCCGAAGTTGCTTGAATTGCAAGCAAAGTGTAAAGCCTATCCTTCTGTACATCCAGAAAAGCAAGAAGAAGCTTTAGCCTCCTTACTGAAGGATGTGAAGGAGTATCTTGCTTCTCCATCGAAAAAGAAGCAGCCAGTTAATGTGCCTCCAAAACTTGTGCAGAAGACTTTGCGGCAAGTGGCTTCAAACACAAGAACCGGCCCCCCTCTTGCACCAGCTCCTCTCTCTCGACCCATTCCTCGTCCTCCTCCTATTAAAATCCAGCCCCCCCCAGAGGAACAAGGTTTAGAGCCCTTTGTAGTCTCGAACGCTCCCTGGGAAGTCACACAGACGCCGGCTGGTCATCATATAAGCTTTAATCTTCGTGGAATGTCGCCAAGCCAAAAAAAAGTGATGCGCCTGGTAGGAAAAGGGGCCTTTGCAAAAGTTTTTGACTATAAGGGACTTAATGTATTAAGAATAACAAATGACCAGGTAGATCTGCGGCAGAGTGAGAAGGTTCTTAAGTTGCTTACCGAAAAAGGTAGTATGCGCGGAATTCCAGCGCCTTCTACAGACATTCGCGAAGTAAAAGTACAACAAACGACTCCAAGGGGACAGCACGTGGTACCACAAATGACTCCAAAGGGGGGGCACGTGCAGAAAAACTATGGAGTGATCGGACCTTTTTATCCAGCTTCACCCAACCTACGCACGAGCTCGAAGCTCCATCAACGCCTCTTACAGAAGCGATTGGGTCGGATGAGCGATATTTGTTATGGCGTTGCCCATGCTCATCAGAATGGAATTGCACACAGAGATATTAAGCCAGATAATATTAGGAATAATGTGCTTATCGATTGGGGTATAGCAGCTGAGTTTTCCAAAGACCATGTCTCGTTCGGGGGTACACCTTATTATTTCCTTAACGCAGATTTTCAAAAGATTAGTAAGATCGAAGAGCAATATGGTAAGGCTGTATCTCTTTATGAGCAGCTTAAAGGGGCTGGTCAACAGAGCGAAGCTGCGAGCATATTGGCACAAATCGTAGCCTTGAGGGAGCGCTGGGGGAAGCTGGCGATGAAGGCCGATATTGCGGCCTTAGGGCTCACGCTTTATGAAAAGATTACAGATGAGCGATTCCCGGGCGAAGACAAAACGATACAGCGGGGACGCTTCCTCGATGCAAAAGATCGAGCACAAGCTACCAATCGGCTAAAAGCGTGCCTTGTTCCGAAGGAGTTGATCACTCTCATTCTGGACATGCTGAACGACGATCCAGACAAACGTCCCACGTCCAAGGAGGTCTCTAAACGATTAGACCAATGTCTCCGGAGTTTTCCTAATACCATTCCTGGGAAATAATACCATTCCTCGAAAATAATCTTAGCATTTGAGCTAAGTCAAAGCGCCTCAAATCGAGTCTCTTAGAACGCCTCAATATTGTCTCTTCCCATCAGCCCAAGTATAGACTCCATAGCCAGACAGCTTGCCTTCTTCTAGAGTGCCCTCATAGCGAGTCCCATCAAGGCAACTATGTTCGCCGTAACCGTGCCTGAGATTGCCCTTAAATCCACCGCTATATCGGCTCCCATCAATCCAAGTTTGCGCACCCTCGCCATCCCTCTCGTTATTTTTCCACGAGCCCACATACTGGTCTCCGTTGGAAAAAGTCATCGTCCCCTGACCGTGGCGGAGGCGCCCGCTCCACTCGCCATCATATCTCGATCCATCCACGTAGACCACCACTCTCTTGCAAAGAGGCTGATCTTTGTCTCCTTCTTGTTTGGCCTCTTCGGAGAGGCGACGTTTACGCATGAGCCTATCCACGCGCTCCCCAGAGGGGCTCTTGAACTCTCTTGGAGCCATCCCTCTTGAGGGCAATTCTTGTGTCGAATCTCTTGCCAAAGCTGTGACAGAATTCATGATGCCGTCCTTATTTTTCTTCAATTACCTTACATAGAGCAGCAAACTCTTTAAATAGCTTCCTTCGGGGTGAAAAACGTTCAGAGGGTGATCTGGGGCCAAGAGGTGCCTGCCGATAATCTGTACGCTCCGTTTGGCCTCTAGTGCCGCCTGAAAGATGAGCTGTTGAAAGAGCGTCTCATCGATAAAGTGAGAGCACGAACTCGTGAGAAGTAGACTCTCTTTGGGCATCTTGGCTAGAGTGATTCTGTTTAAGGCGCGGTATTTCAGCGCAGCCTTTGGCACATGCTCTCGTCTCTTGGCAAAAGCAGGCGGATCCAAGATAATCAGGTCAAACTCGAGGGGATCCCTTTCAAGGAAGGCAAACATCTCCTCACACTGAGCCGTGTGGGCTGTAAAGCCATTTAAGGCTACATTGGCTTTGGCCCATTCGATCGCTTGGAGAGAGCTATCTACAGAGACAACATGCTCTGCACCACCGCCTAAGGCGTAGAGAGAAAAGCCGCCGCTATAGCAGTAGCCATTTAAGACGCGCTTTTGATAGGCCAGACGTCCTACTAACGCCCGCATTTCGCGGTGATCGAAAAAAAAGCCCGTCTTCTGTCCCTCTTTGATCGAGACTAAAAAGCGGACGCCATTTTCGAGAATTTCCACCTCTTGCGGAACCTCTTGGCCAAAAAGGAGCCCTTCAGAAGGAGAGAGCCCCTCTACAGAGCGGGAGGGCGACGTGGACTTTTCGTAGATAGAGCGGGGTTGTAGATGAGTAACAAGGAGGTCTACAACCTGCATTTTAAGCTTTTCCATCCCCAATGTCGAGATTTGCACGACGAGAAAGTCCCCATACTTATCGACCACAAGTCCAGGAATCAAGTCTCCTTCGCCATTGACGAGGCGGTACGCCGTGGTCTTGTCGCCAAAAGACAAGCGGGTGCGTAAGTCTAAAGCTTGGCAAAGGTTTTTTTCTAAAGAGTGCAAAGGCTCTTCTTGGTCAAAAGAGAGCATGCGGGCTGTGATCGTACACTTTTGATTAAAGTAGGCATGCCCTAAAAGGGCACCTCGATGAGAATAGACGGGAGCGATGCCCCCATTTTGTAACTTTGTAGGAAGAGTTTCTATGGCTCCAGAAAAGATCCAAGGGTGGCGCTGAAGGAGC
>Ga0364908_10057_pt1 | contig 13074 bp, 10 predicted proteins | sample ExccelJu500002D4_2_FD_206965 | JGI IMG/M metagenome (GOLD analysis project Ga0364908, IMG submission 206965) | Enriched cells from Trout Bog Lake Hypolimnion, Wisconsin, USA - BchlTB.July02.5000.02.D4 | ecosystem: Environmental > Aquatic > Freshwater > Lake > Hypolimnion/Profundal zone | place...
GGATGGATGCTCAATCCATAGAAGTGGTCAGCGATCCAAACATAGCCTTACAGCGCTGGTGGGAAGCGTTTGAAGACCCTGTGCTGAACAAGCTGATCTCTCAAGCCGCGGCTAACAATTACGACCTCAGAATTGCGACACAACGCCTGAGTCAATCGCGCGCCATGCGCGATTACAACAAAGGCGCCTTGATGCCTCAAGTAAGTTTCGCTCCACAGATCAGTAGGCAACAAACTGGGTATAACTGGACCGAGTCATTGGGTCTGTTCAATACGTTGAATCTTCCTTTCGATGCTACGTGGGAAGCAGATATCTTTGGCGGACTGAGGTTGACGGTTCAGGCATCCGAAAACGATATGCAATCATCGGTCGAATCACGGCGAGATACGTTGGTGAGTCTATTAGCAGAAGTCGCAGTGAACTATGCAAGTGTGCGTGCAGCACAAGTAAGGGTTGATATTATTCAAAAAAGTATCGAGACCGCCAAAGAAAATTTGCGCTTAACTAAACTACAGTACGAGCGCGGATTAATCAGCGATTTAAATCTCGCAAAGTCGCAAGCCCAGTATGAAGGGACACGCGCGAGCCTCCAGCCAATACTTGCGACGATCGATTCGTCGGTAGATTCACTGGCCTTGTTGCTGGGTATCTATCCTGTAGAAGTCAGACCACTCCTCGACAAACCAGGACAAGCTTTAAATACACCGACGCGCTTACCGCTCACACTACCCTCAGAGGTCATGCGAAACCGTCCGGATATCCGGCAGGCTGAACGAAAACTGGCCGCTGCGATCGATAGAGTTGGTATTGCGCATACGAACTATTATCCGAGCTTCCAAATTCCGCTGAGTGTGGGTTACGAGACTACACCATTTGGTCTGGTGTTTAATCCCGCCAGTTTGATCTGGAGTTATGGTCTGAACCTGACCCAGCCGATTTTTCAAGGTGGCAGATTAGATGCACAACTGTCGAACGCCGAGGCGAATGCTGAAGCAAGTCGACTTTCATACGAAAAATCTATCCGCTCAGCGGTGAGTGAAGTTGAAACTGCGATGAGTGGATTCAAAACACAAAGAAATCAGGTGGTGTCACTATCTGCCCGGGTCAATGATTTTGGTGTGACAGTCAATCGCTCACAAGAACTTTATAACCGCGGCCTGAAAGACTACATGGTGGTGCTGTCAAGCCAAAGTGATTTGTACGATGCTCAAAATCAGCTCGAGCAAAGTCGCCTGTCTGAGGTGAAGTATTTGATTAGTCTCTATAAAGCCTTGGGGGGAGGATGGCAACAGCTAGAGGAATCCGAAGTTGGCACAACGACAAACGTTGCAGACACAGCAGCCTCCAGCAAGCCCTGATTCTGACTTGCGCCTTGGCCTAAACCTAAGCAATGCAAGTCGTACTTTTATCGCCTGAATCTCGATCGACTTTTAAAAGTTGATTAATTAAAAGGGACTGAGATAATCGCCTTGAGTGTCAAGGAGTCGGTGCTTTCGGTAAAACCTTTGCCAATACCGGCCTGAAATGCGAAAGGCTTGCCATCCCAATACATCATCAAAAACGCAGCTTGCCCCGTTTGTTGATATTGGAAAGTCTGATTCAACGCACCAATATCAGAGTAGTACTCCACGCCCAACGCAAGATCTGTCGTCACTTCGCGCGAGACCCGTGCTCCAAAGGAAAAGGCAGGTGCAGTGCTTTGATATGGCTGGGAAAGTTGATAGCCCAGTACTGGGTTGACCGCAATCAGCCATTTATCGATGTGTTTACCTAAAATAAATCTGGTCTCCAGTGAGTAACGTGACTGTTCATACTGGTAAAGTACATTACTCAATTCAAAATTGACGCCTGCAAAAAAATCATAGCCATCCTTCTCAAGGATAGGCAGCCATTTGAGCCGGACTTTATAACCTGCATAATCCCAGTTCGAACCATTGAACACAGTATTGACGTAGAGCCCCGCCTCAAGACCATGCCCAAGTCCGTATGCAAGCTCAGGCGTCAGTCGGGTATTGCCCTGATTCATGATCTCGCCTGGATAGCTGCTGTCCCGCACACCATTAGGCGTTGTGTTCAGATGCAACTCAAGACTGAATTCACCCTTGTCGTTGATCTCATCATCGTAGACCTGTATTTCGTCTTGCAAAACTGCATGGCTCAGCGGTGAAATCACCAACAAAACAAATGTTAAGAGTATTGAAGTAAAAAATTTTTGCTGCATGCTGAGTGACCGTGTGATACGCATGAAAAATGCGGGTGAATGGCGAAACTGGAGTGAATGCGGGATTCCGTTACGCCATTATCCAACATAAATTATGACAACCCACTACACCCGACCATGGATTTTGCAAGATCCGCAAGCGAATGTGTCTCAAGCGTACGCATCACACCGAGCAAAGCACTGACTGATTCTGGCGGCTGGCCGGCCAGATTTTGGTGGAATTTAAGAATGAAATCCTCGTCAGTTGCGGAATTTTCGGGTTCACCTCGGGGCAGCGGGACTTCAACAAAAAAGGATTTGCCCTGTTTGGTGAGGATCGTGATCGCCGCACCACGCTCACGTGGATAAGCTTGTTCCCACCGCGAGTCGGTCCGTGATGTCACGCGTCTGGCGAGCTGCTGGATGTCCGAATTGAACACGGTGCTTTCGGTATAACGGTGTTCGCCAGCATCCCCAAAATAGGCCGCCATCGCAACTGAAAACGCGAGGCTGAATTTTGCACCTTCGGCGGTATCGGGCATCTCGCTTGTGCCACAAAAGCTCACTGCAACAGGATAGGTTGTCACATCCACCGATTCCAGATCCTCGAACTTGAGCTGCTTATCACGCATGACGGACAACACGCCATCAATCGTCGGATGAATGTGCCGGCAGGCCGCATGGAATTTAATGTACTGGCCCATGATATAGAACTCAGTCCCCAAACCATCAAACAGGTGTTCGGTTGACACACTATCAGCCATCGCTTTGAACAAGCCCTTCTCACCCTCCAGGGCCGTCATCGGCCCCTTGGCTCCACGCATGGCAAGTTCAACAGACAGGATACCCGCCATAGCAGCTTTGCCGGGATGAATGGGTTTGACCATTGCGCCATCATTGAGGATTTCGAGCAAGCCTGCCCCCTGCAGTGCGGCCATTCCCAGTGCGCTGGCCATTTGTTTACGATCCAGTCCAGCCAGCACACCACAGGCGGCTGCCGCCCCGAGTACGCCGATCGTGCCGGTCGTGTGAAAGCCTCTGCCCAAATGCGAAGGGTTCATTGCTTTGGAAATACGATTGACGATTTCGTACCCCATCGTCATCGCCAGTAAGAATGCTTTGCCATCCATATTTCTGGACTCACCGAAAGCCAGTGCGGCAGGGATCACCGCAACACCTGCATGCACGCCACCATAGCGATAGCCATCATCCATATCCAGTGCATGGCTGCTGACACCATTGCCCAAGGCGGCATGGATTGCGGGGACCTTATGTGGCGCACCAAACAATGTGGCCTGCTGAATACCCTCGAGCCCACCCAGATAGTCAATCATCATTTTGGGAAAGTCCATCTTAAGACCGGCAATCGTGACGCCCATCAAATCAATGGTCAGCATTTTTGTCTTGTGCACAACCTCGTCGGGTAGGTCCTCAAACTTCATGCCGCAGAAATAGTCCGCAAACCGCTGAATGATTGTTTCCATGTCTCTTCCTGATTTTTTAGTATGCGCAAAGTGATGCGTAAGATTACTGTTAAAGATGCGTACGATTTTTAATAATCATAAAGATGAATGCGTACAAACGCATTCGTAGTGATCCATGGGTCTGAATCAATCAGATCACGCCCTCGGCCTTGAGCGCCTCAAGCGCCTGTTCGTCGAGCCCAAGCCATTCACCATAGATCTGTTGATTATGCTGGCCAAGCTTGGGGCTCGACACTGTTTTGACACGGTCAGCACCATGAATGATGATCGGGCTCGCGGGCAAAACCACGCGACCGAGCTCATCGTCCTCAAACCACTCCAGAGCGCCACGGGCATGCATATGTGGATCGTTCATGACCTCTGGCAGGCTGCGTACGGGCGCGGCCGGAAAGCCATGCTTGCTGCTCAAGGCAAAAAGTTCTGCGCGAGGCAGCGTACGTGTCCAGTCCTCGACAAAGCGATCCGTGCGTTCGATGTGTTCAACGCGCGTCTTGTTGGTTGCAAAGCGCTCATCTTGACTGAGATCTTCGCGCCCCATCGCGGACAGAATATTCTGCCAGTGGCGTTCGGTTGCGCAGACAATTGCGATGTGGCCGTCCGCGGCTTCGTAGACGCTATAGGGTGCCAGGGCAAGTCCTCCATGACGGTTCCCTACGCGCGCGGGCACCACGCCATCATTCCTGTGCAACAAACCAATATTGGATGCGAGTGTCGGGTAGGCGGTTTCCTGCATGGAGACCTCGACGAGCCTGCCACGCTGCGTGCGGGTTCTTTCAAACAGAGCCGTCACAATCCCGGCGTAGAGATGAACACCACTCAAGAAATCGACCAGCGATGCCCCCGAACGTAGTGGTGGGCCATCAGCCATGCCTGTCACACTCATAATTCCTGAAGACGCCTGAATCGTGACATCCATCGCCAGATTGTCACGATCCGGACCAGAGATACCGTATCCCGTTCCTGTACCGTAAATCAACTTTGGATTCAGGGCGTGCAATACCTCCCAGCCCAGTCCGAGGCGATCCATGACACCTGGTGCAAAATTTTCAATCACAACATCGGCGCGCTGGATCATCTCCTTGAACATCTCTTTGCCCCGTGCGGACTTGAGATTCAATGTGATGCCTTTTTTGTTGACATTGAGCATCGCCATGGGCAGCGAAGCGCCCCCACTCACCTTTGCCCGGATGCGTGTCGGCTCACCCAGCACAGGTTCGATCTTGATGACCTCCGCGCCCGCCTTGGCCATCAGAAAGGTCGCATACGGACCTTGATAGATCTGTGTCAAGTCAATGACGGTCACGCCGGCGAGCGGCATGTTGTCTGTAATTGCTGCGGTTGCATGGGTCATTGGAATCAGTCCTGTTGCAACAATTAACGAATGCCCTTGAGGACCTTGCGTGCGATCGACATGAGATGAACTTCGGTTGGACCTTCATAGACACGCATGACGCGCACGCGTTGTGCCATGAGATGTAATGGCATTTCTTTGGTCACGCCCATCGCACCAAAAGTCTGCATGGCGTGATCAATCACCTCGCTTGCCATTTCGGTGGCGTAGACCTTGATCATCGATGCCTCGGTGCGAATGTCCATTCCCAGATCCTGCTTTCTCGCGGCATCCCTGACCATCAAGCGGCAAGCATGCATCTTGATCGCAGCATCCGCGATCCACCACTGGATGGCTTGTCTGTCGGACAACAGCATGCCGAATGTCTTACGCTGCTTGGCATGCGATCCCATCATTTCGAGTGCACGACGACACATACCCAGACACCAGGCACCCATTTGCAGGCGGCGGATATTCAGCCTTAACTGCATCGGGGCAAAACCCTCACCGATATTGCCCAGCAAATTCTCTGCAGGAATACGGCAATCTTCAAAAGCGATTTCGTAGGTGCGATGGCCTGCGAGCATGGGGATTTCGCGTAAGACGTTAAAGCCTGGCGTGCCACGATCTACTATAAAGGCCGAAATACCCTCATGTCCTTTACCACCACCGACACGTGCCATCACGACTGTAAAGTCAGCGGAGGACATGCGACTCACCCAGATTTTGCGGCCATTGATCACCCAGGAGTCACCGTCTTTTTCAGCGCGGGTAATCATGCCCGAGGGGTCACCACCAGCATTGGGCTCAGAGATCGCGATTGCTGATTTAGCGGTACCAGCGGCATACGGTTCGAGATATTTCTTTTTTTGGCTTTCTGTGGCCGTTGCCATCAGCATATGCAAATTGGGCGAGTCAGGTGGAAAGGTAAAGGGCGTGACAGTGCGACCGAGTTCTTCGTTGAGTGCGACGAGGGTGACCGCGGACAGCCCTGCACCACCCAGTTCTTCGGGTGCGTCCAGTGCCCACAGCCCCAGGGCCTTGCATTGAGTATTGAGCTTGTCGTCTTCTTCTTTTGTCAGTGCGAGATGCATCCCTTTGATCTCTCGCTCGAGCACAGCCTGTTCGAGCGGCATCAGCTCCTGATCTACAAACTTGGCCACCAGTTCAACAATCATCCGGGACTCATCAGTCATGCCATCAATATCGTTCTGCATTTCCACAATCGACTCCTGTCGTACAACGTTATGTCATTAATTTGTTTAAGTGAAGGCTACTGCACAATCCTGAGCAACGGACTCAGCAGCCCTTGAAAATCGCAGGACGCTTGTCCCGAAAGGCCGTCACAGCTTCTTTATGATCTTCGGTCGAATACATGGCGGCCATATGTGACGACGCCATCTCGAGATGCGTGCGTAAATCCATGGAGGCGCTCTGACGGGCCGCGCGCTTCATCATCCTCACGGCCAACTGTGGCTGTGCACTGATCTGTGCGGCCATTTCATATGTCGCCGGCATGAGCTGGTCATCTTCGACCACGCGATTGACGATTCCCAGCCGCTCAGCCTCCTCAGACTCCACAAACCTGGCGGTCCAAAAAAGTTCTAGCGCCTTGGGCATCCCAACCAGTCTTGGCAGGTACCAAGTCCCACCATCACCAGCGAACAGACCAACCTTAATGTAGGTCTCGGCAAAACGTGCGCTGCGCGCAGCGATCCGGATGTCGCCCATCAGTGCCATATCCATGCCTGCGCCTGTCGCCACGCCATTGACGGCGACGATAACGGGCTTGTCGATCGACTCAAGCAACAAAGGGATGCGATGCACCTGCTCGGCCAGAAAGAGCTTGCGGCTGTAGGCACTGTCTTCGGTACGGTTTTTCATATTGCCGACATCACCACCGGAACAAAAGCCTTTACCCGTACCAGTCAGGACAATCACATTGACATCGTCACGTGCGGAGGACTCTTCAAGAGCGCTGGCCCAGGCCTTGAGCATCTCGCTGGTAAAAGCGTTGTATTTCTCAGGGCGATTGAGTCGAATTGTCGCGACTTTGTCATGGACATCGAACACTAGCTGGTCAGTCATTTTGTCTCCAAACGTTCTTTTAAGGCTTAAATTAAAAATCGTAGGTATTTTATAGAAAACCCATGCAAGTCATGAGCAGGCATCTGTGATTTTCTCGCAGCGGCCTTCTGCAAAACACCGGTACTAAAAGTTGTTTTATTCAGCCTGTTTGATACCGCGCGCTTTGGCTAGTGTTTGCCACTTATCGAGTTCCTGGTCAACGTGGGCTGCAAATTCCTTTGCATTCATGGTCGAAGGCTCCGCGGATTCTTTGGCAAAAACTTCTCTCATTCTGCTTGTGCTGGATATTTCACGAATAGCCTGGTTCAACGCATCAACGAGAGCGGTGTTGGTATTGGCTGGCGCATATACGCCCCACGAGACATCCACGACGTAACCAGGCAAGTCTGCTGCGATCGTTGGCAAGTCAGGGAAAAAAGGTGAAGGCAATAAGGACGTCACCGCGATGGGCCGGATCTGCTTGCCGCTCAGGGCACCTCCCACCGAAGCGGGCGCAGTGATCATGGCTTCGATGCGACCACCAATCATGTCGGCCAGGACGCCCGTTATTCCTTTATACGGGACGTGCGTCATGTTCACCTGTGCCATCGAATTAAACAGTTCAGCGCTCATCTGTCCAATCGAACCAATGCCAGCTGAACCGTAATTGATTGGACCTTTTTTGCTCGCCGCGATCAGGTCTTTGACGGTTTTAAAAGATGTATCGTTACTCACGACCAGCAGCATCGCGCCCTGTGCAACCATCGCCACAGGTGTAAATGATTTACGTGGATCGAAGGGTAGATTTTCTTCGACTGCAGCACGTGTCACGAACGAATTGGAGCTAAACAGCAGCGTGGCGCCATCAGGTTTGGCACGTGCCACTTCGGCCGAGCCGATAATGCCACCTGCACCGGGCTTGTTCTCGACAATAACGTTCACGCCAAGCTTGCGTGAGAGTTGCTCACTCAGGGCGCGGGCAAAGACATCATTGCTCGCACCAGGTGTAAAGGGCACGATCATCCTGATCATTGAAGGAATGGCGACCTCTGCGCAAAACGCCGCATGAGCTTGCAGTATCAGTATTGAGGCTGCAAAAATTCTAAGAAAAGTATAAAAGCCCGTTGTGCGCACAGCGTCTCCATGATTGTTATGTTTTTTTCATTTTGACACAGTTCGAACAGCACGCTGAAAATAAGGATAGACGCTGTTCGCCCACGTCAGTAGATGATCGTGTCATTACATGGCAGAATCCGTGCGAATTTTATCAATCACACTCTCAAGATTTTCCCAGGGTGCTTTGCCTGGGGCATATCTGGCGCGCATGTAGCGCATGAGCGCAGCGATTTCAGAGGTCTCCAGGTGATCGGCAAACGCAGGCATAAAACCAATCTCGTTTGACGCAGGATCCCTGATCCCTTCAAGGATGACCCGAACGACATTATCTGGTTTATCACTATGCATATTGGTATTGAGTGCAAAGGGGATGTTCGCTCCAATCAGTCTGGGTCCCTGGCCGTCATGATGGCATGAGGCACAGGCCATTGAGAACATTCTCTGCGCGGTTCCAGTCAGGGCGGGCGTAGTCGATGCCGCCTGTGAGATCACGGTATTTGCAAGACTCTCAACAGAGACGGATTTCACCGCCGAGGACTGAAACGAAGCGAGGTAGTGAGACATCGCCCGCACGTCTTCGTCTGGCACCTCCTGCATGTGCTGCACCACCGTAGCCATCGGGCCCGAAGCACTGCCATGATTCGGGCTAAAGCCTGACTTGAGATACTTGAATAAATCTTCTTCATTCCACGGCACGGGCGCAAGCGACAGCGCAGTCAAAGCAGGCGCTTCCCAACCTTTAACGACCGTACCCGCCATGAAGGACTTGCCGACTTTTTCAGCCCCCAGCGCATTGCGCGGAGTATGGCAAGCAGAACAATGTGCTGGACCGTTGACAAGATATTCACCCCGCAACCAGGCAGCCGAACGATCCACATTCCCCGGAACAACCGGATCAGGATTAACCGAAACAACGGGATCAGAATTCAAGTACAAGGCATTCCACGTCGCCATGAGCGGGCGCATGTTAAATGGAAATGCCAGAGTGGTTTGTGGGACAACGTTATGAACGGGCTCCTGTGTCATCAGATAAGCGTAAAGCGCCGTGACATCTTCATCCGTCAACCTAGCAAAATTTGTATAAGGAAAAGCAGGGTACAGGTGCTGACCATCGCGCGATATGCCTTGACGCATGGCACGCTCGAACGCTGCCAGTGACCAGTTACCAATGCCGGTTTGGGGATCGGGTGTGAGGTTCGATCCATACACAACGCCAAACGGCGTTTGCATGGCCAAGCCACCCGCAAAAGGCTTGCCCTGCGCGACAGTATGACAGGAGGCACAATTGCCGATAGCGGCCAGTATCCTGCCTCGCTCAATCGTGCCTTGAGAATACGTCCCTGGGTCAGGCCGTGAAACAGGAGCAATCACTGACCGCCCACCCAGCAAGGCAACAGCCGTAGTGACCAGCCCCATCGCGACCATCCCTGCACGCATCCAGACACTGCGCCGTTTGGGCCATGCAGCATCCTGGGGTAAGGGATCAAGTACGGGAGCACTCAAACGCGGTGCAGAATCAGCAGACGCAGAGGCATCTGTCAGCGGATTTAAAGCTGCCCGGATGACTTCTGCAGTAAATGGCGGCTGACGAAACCGTATACCTGTGGCATCGAAAATTGCATTCGCAATCGCAGCCGTACCAGGTACAGACGCAGACTCGCCTGCTCCGAGTGCCGGTTCATTGGCCCGGGGCATCTGCATGACTTCTATGACAGGAACTTCCCGAAACGACAGGATCGGATACGCACCCCAGTCACGCGCCTGCAGAGCATGACTGACCGGATCCATACGGACCGATTCATGCAAAGCACGACTGGTCGCCTGCACCACATTGCCATGTATTTGCTGCTCAACCCCTTTAGGATTAATCGTCATCCCGGCATCGTGACCGACGACGACACGTTTAACATGTACCTCACCCGTTTGACGGTTGACATCCACATCGGCGACCCAGGCAGACCATGCTGCGCCAAAGCCGGGCCATTTACTGTGTATATAGCGTGCGTAGGCGATACCCTGTCCATGCAGGATGTTGCCATCTGACTCGAGTTGTTGAGGAGCAGTGTGTGTTTGCCAGCTAGCCTTGGCGGCAGTTGCTTGCAGCAACTCGCGGGCACGCGGATCATCCAGATAGCGCAGCCTGAACTCTAGTGGGTCGACTCCTGCTGCAGTCGCCAGTTCATCAATATAGGATTCGTGCGCAAAGGAATTAGGCAGCGCCGACACACCCCGCAACCAGGACGCGCGCAAGATGGGCGGCATGTCGTTGACCGTGACACGCAAATGGTCGATCCGGTATGGCGGACGTGCCGTGCGATCACCCATCTCATAGACGACCGCCTCAGGTTCAATCGTTCTCGTCAACAACAATGCCAGCGTTGGCGCGCCATTCGAAGGATAGGACGTCGAAAAATCATAAGCGGCAATCGATCCATCCGATTCAAGCCCTCCGCGCACATCCATCAGTTGTGCCGCACCCTTTGGTTCCCACAGGTTTTCCTGCTCACGGGTCAACTGAACCCTGACAGGCGCCCCGACTGCGCGGGAAAGCAATACGGCATCTGCTGCGACATCATCCGCACCGTTGCGACCATAACAGCCAGAGGCCTCCATGCGGACAATTTCAATTTCACTGTCTGCAAGGCCTGAGAGCCTGGAAAGGTCAGCACGCAGGACATGGGGGTTTTGTGAGCCGGCCCACACGGTCAACCGGTAAGGATGATCCGGCGAAACGTCAGACGTATTCCAGTCCGCCACCGCACAGGACGGTCCAATCGAGGCATGCATCTGGTAGGGCCAGACGTATGTGCGCGCCATCGACTGCTCAGCCTGACCAATCGCATGATCCACATCGCCTTGATCCACCAGACGTCGAGGTGTTGCCGGATTATTACGCAAGGCATTTTCAACGTTAGTGACATCAGGTAAGCCTGGCCAGGATTTCCAGGCGACGCATAACGTCGCGGCGGCAAGCTCCGCATGCTCCTCACGTTCTGCCACAACACCGATAAAGTCTCGGATGACGACTACCGCCCGCACACCAGGAATATGCGCGATGGAAGTTTCGTCAACCGACTCTAGCAAATTACCCACAAAGTCGCCGTGGTCTGCTCCTGCATAAGGCGGTCGAATCACACGACCATGCAGCATGCCAGGCATTCGCATGTCGTGCACAAACGTCAGTTCTCCGCTTGCCTTACCAGGAATATCGACACGAGGAACCGACTGTCCGACAACCTGATACTCCTGCGCGGACTTCACAGGCACCGTGAGGTCCAGCGTGAGTCTGATGTGCTGATTAGCAATTAACGCAGCGTATGAAACTTCAGAAACTTCTGAAACTTTTGAAAGCGCTGTAACTTCTGAAGCCACTGAGACTTCAGAAAGTTTAGACGGATCAACTACCATACGAACAGACACGATGCCGTTCCTGACCCTTAACTGATCGATGCTTGCGACATGCAGATGCACGGCCGCAAGTGTGAGCAGGTGCAACCTGGCCTGAGCAGCTGCTCTGCGCAAAGGCTCGCTGTGTATCTGAATGGATGTACTGGCAATTGTCGGCCCCTGATTAGGCGCACGACTGGTATCACCTAGTACCACGTCGACCTGGTTCAGATCGACATCCAGTTCTTCGGCAACAATCTGCGCAAAGGCGGTACGAATTCCCGTCCCAAGATCCACGTGTCCGTTGAGCGCGACAACTCGCCCATCCGCGCAAACGGATAACAGAATTTCCACGCCCTCCAGCGGATTAGAGGCAACCATTGCAGGCTGTCCCTTAACTGGCGCCGCAGCAGGCATTGGCTCACGCACAACCAGCAAAACGCCCGTAGCTTGCAGGAAATCCTGTCGGGTTCGAAATGGCTGAGGCGCGGCAGACATCACTCAGGCCTCTCTTTGCTGGCTTACGGCAAGCAGACGTGCAGCCTGTTTAACAGCATCGATAATTTCAACGTGTGTGCCACAGCGGCACAGGTTGCCTGACAACGCATCTCGAATCTGAAGATCAGTTGGTGTCGGGTTGTCTGTCAGCAGTGAAACCGTCATCATGATCATGCCATTGAGGCAATAGCCGCACTGCGCGGCCTGCGCATCAATAAAGGCCTGCTGAACCGGGTGCAGGCTTGTGCCTTGGGCCAAGCCTTCGAGCGTAACCACGGCACGACCATTGAGCTTAACCACTGGGATCACACACGATCTCGCGGCCACACCGTCGACCAGCACGGTACAGGCACCGCATTGCCCCATGCCACAGCCATACTTGGGGCCATTGAGTCCCAGATCATTGCGCAACACCATCATCAAGGAAGTCTGCGGTTCTACCGCGACATCGCAGGACGCACCATTGACCAACAAGGAGATTGTTTGGACAGACGTTGCAAGATTAGCCATTGCTCAGACGCTCAAATAAGCACTACGGACGCCATCATTGGCATCAAGCTCGGCCATGGTGCCTGAAAATTGAATCAACCCTTTTTCAAGCACATACGCGCGATCACACACGAGCCCTGCAAAATGCAAGTTCTGTTCGGCGAGCAAAATACTCACGCCTTGCTGCTTGAGTTCGAGAATCATGTTGACCATCTGCTCGACAATCACTGGCGCCACGCCTTCGGAAGGCTCGTCAAGCAACACGAGATAAGGATTGCCCATGAGCGTGCGCGCGACGGTCAGCATTTGTTGTTCACCGCCACTCATCCTGCCACCGCGTCTGTGTGGCATTTCGCCAAGATTGGGAAACAGTCCAAATAATTTTTCAGACGTCCACACTGGAGCGAGTGTGCCATCAGGCCAGCGACGCGCAGGAGTATCAGGTTGTCGGACAGTCGGTTCCTCGTGTCGATATTCCTGGTAAGGCAAGCGGAGAACTGACG
>Ga0364908_10107_pt2 | contig 12816 bp, 18 predicted proteins | sample ExccelJu500002D4_2_FD_206965 | JGI IMG/M metagenome (GOLD analysis project Ga0364908, IMG submission 206965) | Enriched cells from Trout Bog Lake Hypolimnion, Wisconsin, USA - BchlTB.July02.5000.02.D4 | ecosystem: Environmental > Aquatic > Freshwater > Lake > Hypolimnion/Profundal zone | place...
ATGCTGGATTGGAACACCTAAAAGGATTGAAACAACTCACATCACTACAGATTGAGACTACTGGTGTCACGGGTTCTGGATTGGAACACCTAAAAAGTTTAAACCAACTTTCCTCGCTCAATTTTCGTAAAACCCAAATCTTAGATTCAGGGCTAGAAAACCTCAAAGAGTTGACAAACCTCAACAGGCTATTTTTGTCGGATACAAAGGTGACGGATGCAGGATTGGAACACCTCGAAGGCTTGATTCAACTTGTAGAGTTGGACCTCACTAATACAAAGGTTACGGATGCAGGGCTGCAACACCTCAAAAAGTTAAACAATCTCCAAAGGTTATCCTTGTCGAGAACAAATGTCACGGGTGCGGGATTAGAACATCTCAAAGGCTTGCCCCAACTCAAAGTATTATTTCTCACCAACACCAAGGTTACGGACGCAGGGCTGGAACACCTCAAAGGCATGACCCAACTCAAAGATTTATACATCACTAATACTAAGGTAACAGGTGAAGGTAGGATAAAGTTGCATCAAGCATTGCCCAACTGCTCAATCAGCCCTTGAAATTCCCCATCTCAAAGCCAAGTTCGTCTCCGATTTCAGTTTGTCCTTGATAAATACAGTGGTGATTTATGTTAGTGTCATTTATGCCCCAAAGACGCATTTGCAAATTTGATTTTCAGGTCCATTTAGTCAGTGTCACTCGTCCCGATGCCGTGCCAAAATCCTGTAAAATGAAGCCCTCGACTTGCCTGTTTTCTGACACCAGTAGACCATCTGCTCCTTGACATCCTGAAAGCGAGAAACTGCGTCCTTCAGCAAACGCAAGTCCTGATGCTTCGAGTCCAGACATTTCACTTGTTGTTTCCTTCCGAGTGTCTGCAACTGGCTTTTTACGAGCGGACGCCAATCCAAACCCTCGGAGCGAGCGTATAAAACTTTGCGTAACGACGGTCCAAGTAATCTCATCGACAGTTGGCAATCGTCGCTGTGTTCAGCCAGATAGTCAATCAGAACTGAGCAGTCAGTCGGTGTCAGACCTTGAAAACCATTGGCTGAGACACATCGCATCAGATCCAGGACTTCCTCGTTCGTTGCATTCAATTCGAAGATGTCACACCTGGACAAAACCGCCTTAAAGGCATCATTCTTGCCAGGAATCACATTCGCTGCAAAAATGCAACGGCTGGTGAATTCAAATTGCGGCGATAAATTACTCGGTAATTGGCTCGACCCGTATGTGACGATTCGAGGATGTCCCCATAAAGCACTTCGAAGCAGACCGAGGTGCGGCATTGAACTGAAGATGCTGTCTACGTCATCGAAAAATATCACCTCCTCGCTTCGATACTGGAACAGTATGCCGTAAAGGGCAAGTGGCGTGATGTGGCTGTTGATCAGGATCGGGGTCACGCCCTCTTCGTCCAGAGTGCGAAACACGGTTCGGGATTTCCCAAGCCCTCCCTGACTTCCGAAAATAAAGAGGGAATGCGAAAGTTTCCTCGCCACCATTCGAACATGATGTGCCAAGAGTTGCTGCCGCTGTTCCAGGGCTGACAGACCTGGTTCAACAGTGATTTCATTTTCAAACTCGTTCATGATATTCCTTTCATTGTCCTTTGCCCGAACTGTAAGTCGGTGTCACTTTTGCCGAAGTCTGTTCACTTCTGCAACCTCTTCCTTGGATGGCTTGTATTCCAACAGACGTTCAATGGCATGAACGAAGTCGCCGATCACTAGACCGTTGTTCAAGGTGACGGGATCGTTGTAGTAGTGCCAGTTCCACTTGCCTGAAAAGCGGTTGCTCACACTTTTTGTAAAAACTGTTGCAGCATGCACGTTGTCAAATTGACAGGCGATCCAATTTTCATAAATATGGATATTCAGTAAACCAATTGGCGTGTTCAGAATAAAGCCGTCGTTGTGTTTCACTGCCCCGACGCTTTCGATGAACTCTGAAACGTTATGCCGAAAGAAGTTCTGTGCTTTGAGTAATCTTGTAGTCATACTGTTCCTTTCAGCCATTGAGTCGGTGTCAAACCAACTCGATCTGTGGAAACCATAGTGCCTCAAACGCCCGTTTAAGCTGATCTTCCGTTGGATAACCACCCTGATCATCGCTGTTTTCGATTGCGGCACAGTCGGTGTCAGAGAACCAGTCGTAAACAGATGTTGCCCAGTTCTGGGGCAATTCGAATTCGTTTATCAGCCGCCATGCTGCAACGGTAAGGTTCTCAATCGTCGCTTCGTATTCCCTCTGGCTATAATCTTGTTCGTCAAGGATTGGATAGTTGGTGAGACGCTGAACCAACTCGTGATACTTGCGGAATGCTCTCGTTATTTTCCCTCGGCGGAATACTCGGATCGAATACCCATCGATCCAGCCAACTGCCCAGTGATGATGATGCTCAGTGACCACGTCACCCTTTTCGATGAACGGCTCCATCGCCTCTGCGATCGCTTCGGCGTTACTTTGATCAATCAAGCCAGAATCTCGGTGATGAGTGTAAATGATTGTCCAATCTTTGGGATCGTCGATTTCGCTGGTACGATGCCAACTGAAGCAGTTGAAGTGCTGCCAGTTGCCGGCCGCTTCCTTTGCCGCATCTTCAATTTTCATTTCGCCGAGTCGCATGATATGTCTCCCTGTTAGTTGTTTGCTGTATGCCACACTAGTCGGTGTCATATCTGAGAGGAGCTTGACATTCACCCATGTGTAAAGCAAAATTATTTGCTCTGTAGAAAGGAGATACAATGCAACCTCAATATTTTGTTGGTTGGGGAACACTTTCACTCATCAATGCAGGATTAGCACAGTGCAAGGGGCGAAGTGGCCTGGCGTGGTGGCTGCTTTCGCTATTGCTTGGCCCAATTGCTACTTTTTTAATTGTTGTACAAGATCCAGTTTTGCCGCCACGCATAACTGACAAGCCATAAGTCGGTGTCGGGGTGGAGCAACCTGCCGCTCCACCCCGCACAGGAGACTATTCAGCCAAAACTTCTTCTTGTGGCTGTTCGACTCGGCTGAAGGACAGAATAAAATCAGCAGCTTTGCTGGCTTGCGAACTGGCTTGGAATATGAACTTGTGATCGGATTGCATTGCTCTCAACCAATTTTGCAGGTAGGAGGCATGGTTTGGTAAGTTCTCGGCGATTGGTATGCCCAATTCCGTGGCCAGAAAACAACTTCCCATTTCGGCAATCAACTCGCCCATTGCGTAACCGTTTTCTTTTCGATTCCAATCGAGCCTTTTCTCACTCCAATGCACTAATTCATGCAGGATTGTTTCGTAGTATTCGCTGGCACAAAACTGTCCCCGCAAGGGGATTTGGATGTAGTCTTCCTTGCGGTGATAGTATGCTCTGTTACCACCGTAGCGAATATCAGCACCAGTTGACTCAATCAATCGGTCAGCAATTTCGTAACGGACAATGCAGTCGGTGTCGGTCGCAACTGAATGACCTACACGCAAATGGTTGAGACACTCACCATTCACTTGATCGAGATTAAAGACAACATAACTTCGCATCATGTAAATTGTCTTTTGCTTTTTCTCTCCATCTTCGTTTTCTTCCATGATCTGGAGCGGTTTGTAGAAGATGATTGAAGTTCCCCATTGTCCAGGCTCAACATTATTAGGTCTTCGCATAACCTGTCCGCCGAGTTCTTGCCACTGCTTAAAAGTTCCCCACCACTTACTCTGAAAACCGTGTCGCATTGAAGCGATCTGGAGCAACAACGGATTGATGCCTCGATAACGCCGCTTGCTCACAACATTTTCAGGGAAGCCCGCATTCTTGTCATTGAGCCATGGCTGTCGCCAGGGAGGCAAGCCGCCCTTCTCAAGGGCTTCGACGATTGTGTGGGTAATTTGTTCTCGAATCTCATTTTGTGTTGGCATGATCATCTCCTGCTTGGGTTCGTAACGATTCGAAAGTCGGTGTCGGGCGTTTGGAGAATCTCATGAGAAATGAGACTGGAGGAGGTTTTTGTCGCAAATTCGGGCAAATGCGACGGCAAGCGGTCGTCGGAACTGCTTTGCCAAGAAGGGGTTAGGGAGGTCGTCTCAAATCTCAGTGAGACTTAAGAACGCAGAGCGGTCCGTCTCATTGGCTTTGCGTGGTTGAGAAAGGGCGGTGAGACGGAGACTGAAATTGAGACTAAAGTAAGTTCAAGTCCAAGAAGAAGTTACGGTGGTTAGTCTCAAAATTCATGAGATTTTCAACAAACGCCTGCCATTGAATACTCAGATGGAACATCCGAACCTCTGCCAGGATTCGATCTCAACATGCTCCTCGATCCATTGGTGGGCGTCGGGCGTGACGGGGTACATAGAGCTACAGAGCCGTAATTTTCGATCAATATGTCGGCAAGCATTTTTGAATCTCCTGTTTACAGATTTACCACCCAGTCCGAATCGGAGGGCCTCAATTGTGTGTGTGCTGCCTGAGACGTTGGTCCACTTTATAGAACCGTTTGGCTTGCATTGAGTTCGGTCTCTAAGTCTGTGTCGAAATGGCAACATTCAGTTCATCAGAAGTACAGCTGGATCTCATGGAATATATGTCCGGTTGAAAACTGGCAGGCTTTCATCGTCGGGATTCTTGTCCCCTAATCCTCCACTCTTATCCAGTTTGGCAGACATGTCCTAGTGTAACGGCCTACGACTGCTGACAGCGGAAGCAAAAACGAAATCTCCTGGCCGCCTAATCCATCACGCTGGGCAGCTCTTTGTTTCTTTAATTCCAGACACAATTGTTTCTTGAATTATTAATTGACCTGATTGTAGATAAGGTGTAATTTGAGGTTGTTCACTAAAACCTTTTCTTAAACATTCCATTCGGAGGCAGCGTTAGTATCCGGATATCCGGTTTATGAATTGCGTCAGGACTCTCCTTGTGCGTTCTCGGGGTGGGTGCACGTGTTGTGGTAGGTTGCTTTAGGTGGGTGGACGGACCATCCCGTTCGTCCACGTTCAAAGTTACAGTTCACCGTTACAACAGATTAAGGAGAGAAAAAATGAAAACCTCTATCACTTCTGTGGTTATGTGGCTTCTCGCCAGTGTGACAGCTTCCGCTGTTGAGTTCACCGTCACAGCTAACCCTTTATGGACGGATACTGGCATCCATCTAAGTACTTTGGACAGTATAACGATTTACGATGCCAATGGTTCATGGAGTTGGGGATATCAGCAGTCATCGTCATTTGGGCCTGATGGGGATTATGAAATAGGCCCTGCTTTTTCTGGCTTAGAGGACTGGATTAAAAATGATTTATATGGTCAATTGATCGGCTACGTCGGATCAGCAGGTGATTTAAACTCCTACAATTCTTCTGCTAGTCCTCCCCGTGTTATCGATCAAAATGATCCTGGCCTCTTTGAGATAGGCACAAAATCTGTACAAAAAACGGGCCTAGAAGGTGAACTCTGGTTAGGTTTCAATGATGACTATAGCGGAAATGCCATATGGGATAACTCTGGCAGAGTAAATGTTCAAGTAGATGTGGTCCCTGAACCATCTACCACTATTTCATTCGCTGTCGTGGCTGCCATAGGCCTAATGGCTTACGCTTGGCAACGGCGGAAAACGACATTGTAGAACATAGCAAATAATAGGCAGATTATAATGGCCCATTTCCTCACAACCACTTGTGAGTCTGGGGGTATGGGCCTTTGTTGTTTGATAGGGTTCGGGGATATTTTTTTAGACATTCCTTTGTGGCGGGGAAGGGAATTGTTTGCTAATTTCTAGCAGAACCTCCCACTCGCTTTGAACTGATTCCCGGCGTATAAAAATGGGCGAAATAATTGCTTAAGTGTCGGGCAATATGACGGGCTTGATAGTCAGAAGATGGTTCGACCACCTTGCCTCAAAACATTACTTGTCATCACCAAGTGCATAGCCGAACACAAATCGCCTTTTAGCAGGTGGAAGACGAAGCTCGCTGTCACTCCAAATTATTCTCAACCGCATCCAACTTTGTCTGAAGTACCGTTTTAAATGCCCGATTCTCCATCCCAGCCAGGGCAGCAGATAAAACAAACGATTCCAAACTATCAATTGAGCCTTCGTATCTATTCCACTATGCAACATCATGATCGTCCTTTTGGCAATGCAGATCGCTCGTCACTACCCACCCGACATGCCGATGGACAATTCTTATCCAATCGCTATAGTGAACTTTTACAATCAAACGGGAGACAAGCCATGAAATCTGTCCTCTGCTTTGCTTTTGGTGTCCTGTTTCTCCTCCTAATTGGCTGCGACGACTCGAAGAATCCCCTCTCCGACCCGCAGGCATCCAAGGCCGATGAGCGGCTGGTCGGGGTGTGGTATGGAGGTGACGTGTACTATCACATCGGTCATGCAGGAGAGCAGTTCCCCACCGGCATGATGCGGATAGTAGAGGTGAAGGACACACAAGGAACGATGGCTCCCCCGCAAGAATACCTGGCTTTCCCCACGGTCCTCGGCGACAAAGCTTACCTGAATGTGGTCATAGATGAGAAGGAGGTCAAGCGTCTGGATGAAAAAGGATGGACGACGGAAGCGGTCGATTCTTACACGTTCATCAAGTACCAAGTGGACGGCAACAAGTTAGTAGCGTGGGGGATCGACGAAAAGGCTAAGGAGCAAGCGATCACTCATGGCAAGATCAAAGGTGTGACCGAGAAGGACAAGCCCGCCAAGTTTACCGACACCACTGAGAACCTCGCCCGCTTTGTTGCCGAGGCGGGTGACAGCCTATGGGACACCAAGGAGCCGGGCCGGTTTGAGCGGGTCACCACTTTTCCACGAAAGACCGAGGGATCGCAAATTGTTCCAACACCACCGCTGCGACCATTGGGGAGCAACCTCATGGTGGACAAGAACAACATCATCTGGGATCAGGGAAAGCCCGTTGGCATCTGGGGCATCGACGGGAGCGTGATGAAATCGGAACGATGAGGACACTTTTAGAGTGACGGGGCAAGAAAGCCACTTTTCCCTTCTGAGAAATCTGCAACCTCATCGCACATCGGTTTCATCCCCCTCACCGACGTACTTCGCCAATCTGGCAGCAAGGTTGGCCTTCATGTGTGGCTGAATCAGCCATAAGAAGAACCAATAGATACCTGCACCAGCAGCAATTCCGAGAATGTTTTCGATAGCGTCCATTACTCGGGCAGTACGGTGGGGGACGAAGAGTTGCAGTGATTCCGTGGTAATGCCATACACTACGAGAAGAGCGATCAGGGGCCACCAGGGACGTTTCGGCCACCTAGTTGCATGAACCAGTACACTCAGAATGGTAAAGGCAATAAGATGAATCCCAAATTTGCCCCAAGGAAAGGTTGGAACTCTGTGGAGGTGGACCAGTGCGGCAGGGTCGGGAACCAGTAGCAGCACTGTGAGCAGTATCCAATAACAGAAGCAGGTAAGTTGAGTGACTATACGCACGGCGAAGCCTTTCAGAGTTCCTGGGACATTTCTTTTGACTTTCCAATTATATGTTGTGTTGAGATATACGGCGAGTGACATTGCATATTTCTGAGGCATTAAATTTTGTCAAAAATGGCGAAATATCTTGGCTTCTTCCTTACAATAGCGGCTTGTGTAATCAGGATTACATCGATTATTATAATGAGTCAACGGCTAGAATATCTAACCTTTTTCTAAAGGAGTCGTAATATGAAAGACAGTATTTTTTGGCGAGTAATTGGCGTTGGCATAGTCCTAGGACTGTTCATGATTGGTTATGGACTGTGTAAAAACAACCAAGTATCTGCTCCCTCATTTTCTTCGGCAGTCTATGCCGATGATGCTACGCCCGAGAAGGCTGTGTCTAAGAAGTCTCCTTTGATCTTCACGACTCTAGGAGTACGAGGTTTCGATGTAACAGTAGCACGGGCTAAGGTATTTGGAGGGTGGCTAGTAGTCAGTCATTTTCTACGTGGAAATGAGTCGGAGATTGCATTTTATCCTGATCCAAAACATGAATGGGATGGGGGAAGTATAGAGTAACTGCTTTGAAGTTTGTTGTTGTTAGGTGATGGTAGAGGAAGCCCTTCCCGCCAGTTTCAATTGAAATTACAGAGCGTGGCGGCTTCTACGGGACAAAAAGGGCATCCCATTGGGAAAAATTACCACGAAGGGGCCATAAATCTCGGGGGGTAGACCCGACACGCACCCGTAGTGTATAATAATGTTCAGTCCTGACCACATAAGCTAGGTCTGCCATACTCAGCATTGTCTCTCTTCCGAAGCGGCTCTCCCTGCGGTTGCGTATCAGCACCGCTTTGTCTCCCAAGGCCCACGCCGAATCGTGGCGGTCCATTGGGCAACCAGTTGTAGCTGGCTGTGAGGCGATCCATCCACGAAAGGTTTCCTATACACGGAGGTTAGACTATGCAACTGCTCAAGGTTATAGATTTTCCCACAATTGTGGAGATGGCGATGGAGCGTTTACAAAACAGCCCCTACACAGTCTTGCGACGGATTTCGTGTGAGTGCAAACACGGCGTTCTTTTCCTGCGAGGTCGGCTGTTTAGTTTCCACGAGAAGCAAGTCGCCCAAGAGACCGTGGTCGGGATTGATGGAGTGACCCAGGTCGTCAACCAGGTGGAAGTGGACTGACAGGCAGGGAAACAAAGAGGCACTGTTACGAACGGATTGATGAGGCAGGAAGATGATCCCCGAGGATCTCAAGAAAGGAGAATGAGGTATCGAGGAGACCGTCAAGAAATACGGTCAGTGATTCCCGAAGTCCCAGCCACACACTCCCGACCTTCACGAAAGGGGGATCAAGATGCAGCCGCACATTCAGAACACCGAGTTCGGTTCCATCACTATAGATAAGGAAGAACTTGACCACGACATTGTGATTCGCCTGAGCGGCAAAGTAAAGAAGCGGAAGAAGAAGCTCTCAAAGGAGCAGTACGGCACTTCGCACACCGTCTCATTGGCCGAGGCCGAGCATATTTTTGATGACGGTGCAGAGCGATTGATTATAGGCAGCGGTCAGTACGGAAACGTGAAACTTTCGGAAGAAGCTGAACACTACTTCAAGGAGAAAGGTTGTTCAGTTGAGTTGCACCCCACGCCTGAAGCCATCCAGGTCTGGAACGGGGCCGAAGGCAAAATCATCGCCATGTTTCATGTGACGTGTTAGATTTCCCATGTCCCACCGCCCAAGCAAGCGACGAGCCATTCAAAACGCCCTCGGGCAGTTGGGATGGCAGGCCCGGAGCAAGGATGTGGTCGCTTTGTTGGCCGACTATGGTATCGAGGTCAGTGAGGGTCTGGTTAGTAGAGTGAAAGTTGAGAGCCTGAAGAAGTCGGACGAATCGAAGATGAGACAGGCCAGGATCGACCAAAAGGCGAGGCAACGACGAACAAAAGGAGTGCGAAAGTTACCGCAGCGGAGGACGTATTGGAGATGATAACAATCGTAAGAAACAGGAGGACAAAGCATGAATCGTCAATCAACTGCTTCAACTAGCCTGTCAGGACTTGAGCCCACCTATTTGTCTGCCAAAGAAAAACTGACCAAGGGAAAAAGTCTGAAGCCAGTGCCAAAGCAGCATTATGGACGAACGAAGGAAAAACTTTCAATCATCGGCTTTGGGGGCATGGTGGTGAAGGACGTAACGCCCAAGGAAGCTGCCAATTTCGTTGCTGCGGCAGTGGATAGGGGCGTGAATTATTTTGACGTGGCCCCATTCTACGGCAACGCCCAGCGACGACTCGGCCCGGCCTTGAAGCCCTATCGCCACAAGAGCTTTTTGGCCTGCAAAACCCTTGAACGGGATGCTGCCGGTTCGGCGAAGGAACTGAATGAGTCGCTCAAACTGCTTCAGACTGACCACTTCGATCTGTACCAGCTTCACGCCCTCACCGATGTGGAAGAGGTCGAGCAGGCTTTCGGCCCTGGTGGTGCGATGGAAACAATTCTGAAAGCCCAGAAGGTCGGCAAGATTCGCTATATCGGCTTCTCTGCACATAGCGAGGAAGCGGCCCACGCAGCTCTGGATCGCTTCGACTTTGACTCGATCTTGTTTCCCCTGAGTTTTCCAACGTGGATCGGGGCGAATTTCGGTCCATCAGTTTATAAACGGGCAAAGAAAACTGGAATGGGCATCCTTGCCCTGAAGGCGATGGCACATCAACAGTGGCCCAAGGGGAAGAAGCATCGATGGGAAAAGACATTTTATGAGCCCTTCGACGAAATCGACAAGGCAGCCTTGGGATTGCGATTCACATTGCACCTGCCTGTCACTGCCATGTTCCCACCAGGTCATTGGGAGTTGTTCCAGATGGCCTTGGGGCTCGCCCAGTTGGGAGCACTTACACCGCTTAACAGCAATGAGCGAAAAATCATTAAGCAGATTGCCAAGGACTCTGACCCGATCTTTCCCTAACATGGATGACGCACGGAGTCGGCACGACAAGTTAAGACAGGACTATATCGGCTTGACGTTCTTGGCACACGGGCCGCCAGTTCGTCTTTCTCTGAGCCGTTGCTAGACGTCAATTACACTATCTTCGACTTCTCCATCAAGGCTTGAGCGACATCATGTCCCAAATGGCGACTCGTGTGAGAGCATCTCCCGTCGCCAGCCTCTTGTCATCTGAAGAAAACGCTAGGCACGTTGGATGCCAACCGCCCCATATTCTCAGTGTGGCAACGATTTCCCATCGGTGCGTGTCAACAACCTTCGTGAAACCCTGCTCGCCGCCGCCACAGGCCAGCATCCTGCCATTGGAGGAGAAAATCACTGCATGTACCGATCCATCCTTGAAACATGGAATCGTCATCGTTTCCTGTATCCCATCAACATCGATAATTCCAACGCAACCATCTTCCTTACCACATGCCAAAAGCCGCCCGTCCGGCGACAAGCTCATGGAAGCGACAGGGTGGTCAATACTCACGACCCTTTTCTGTCTCGCATTGACGACATCCCAAATCTCTATAGTCCCATCATCGGTCGCACACGCCAGGGCATCGCATGTGGGCGTTATGGCAACACAACGGATGTTGCCCTTATTGCGGTCAAGCTCGATGGTAAGTCGTCCCACTCGCAGGTCAAACACTCGGATGTGCCCGTCCCTGCCACAATAGACAAACAAATTGCCGTCGTTGGAGAATACTGGCTTGCGAATGAGGAGGTCGTCGTCCCATTGGAAGGAGTGCTGCACTTGCCCACTCGTGATATCCCACACTCGGATCGCAAGTTTGCCTGACCCGAACTCGGAAGAATACGAGGCGACCGCCAGTGCCAGAGGGGCACCTATGAACTGGACGGCGGCAGATTTCGGATTAAGTTTACTATCTTTGTCCTGTTCCTCTTTGAAACTTCCTTTGCTGCTACCGGTGATGGCGTCCCAAAGCCTTGCCACTCGCTCCTCTCCGTTACAGCCCCCGATTGTGGCCACAGTATTTCCGTCCGGGGAAAATGCTATATCTTGCAGGCTAAAGGTTCTCAGTGCTAAGAAGGTGGCAATTGGTCGATTCTCAAACAGAAGGAGGCGGGTAAACCCGCATACCAACAATCCACTGGCTACCACCAGCACAACTGAGGCACAGACTCGGAGCGTTCGTGCCCATTTCGAATCTGCTATTCGTTCATGCGGACTTGCCACCAAAAGTCCACCGACAAAAGCCAAAATGGCCCAAGGCCAGAAAACCGTGCAAAACCACTCAATGTCAACGAGGCTGGTGAGGCGTATTGAGCCCATGAAGTAGCCGATCCAAAGTCCAGAGACCCCAAGTTCGTAGTTGACCAGTGCAGCATACCACCGATAATGCCAAGAAAGGACCATGAGAAATATCGATGTCGCTGCCAAGGCAATCAGCGAGATGATGATGCCTGTTGTTGCTCCCGTGGCGACAACATACAATCCGTAAAGAAAGGCAAGAACCCCGAGGATGACCGCCCAAAGTAAGCCGTGTCCGAGCATGATAAAGAAACGCATTGGGCGGGACTTCCCAAACGGGACACGGCATTCAGCAGGAGCAGATTCAGAAGGTGTCTCCGGCGATGTGAAAACGCTCTTATCGTTGACCATTCAAGCCCCTCCTTCAAGCGAAGAATTTTGCGATTGCCGTAGCCCATATCAAGCAACATCTTCCTTATTCTCTCTAACAATAGGAAGATGTGCAAGCCGCAAATCCTACGCCGATACTACTTGAAACGATTGGTAAAATGAACCGTTTATCCCATGTAGCACGGAGAAGAAAACCTTCAAATTTCGGCGGTCATTCCATCGCTTCCAAGCAGGACAGAGAAGAACTAATGGCGTCGATCCCGAGTTGATGTTCATCGCCACGGAACCAGGAGCAGCACTGTTAGCAGTATCCAATAACAGAAGCAGGCAAGTTGAGTGATGATACGCACGATGAAGCCTCTTATTGTGCTGACTGTTGGGGATAGAGCTTAGTGGGGGAACTATACCAGCTTGACGTTCTCGGCACAAGGACCTTTTGAGCCTCGGCCTTCTGTGTAGGACACCTTTTGGCCTTCACGCAGTTGGTCGAAACTGACACCTTCGAGGCTCGAAGAGTGGAAAAACAGATCTTTTTCCTTTTCCGTTTTGATAAACCCAAAGCCCTTGTTTGTCAATTTTTTAATGATGCCTTCAGCCATTTGTATGTTTCCCTAAATAATTGCCTGAATTGAAACTGCTCGGCTACGATTGCCGATTGGTTGGAAGAATTGCACCCCGTTTCTTATCTATTTCTTTCTCAACTGCAATTCAATGACTTGCTGTAATTGCCTGGAAATCTCATCATGGGATACATCCTTGTGTCGTCCATTAAATATCGCAGCAATG
>Ga0364908_10367_pt1 | contig 12813 bp, 8 predicted proteins | sample ExccelJu500002D4_2_FD_206965 | JGI IMG/M metagenome (GOLD analysis project Ga0364908, IMG submission 206965) | Enriched cells from Trout Bog Lake Hypolimnion, Wisconsin, USA - BchlTB.July02.5000.02.D4 | ecosystem: Environmental > Aquatic > Freshwater > Lake > Hypolimnion/Profundal zone | place...
GGCTCTGATTTCTGCATCCACTTTTTGTTGTGTCAACTCAGAAACCGTTTTCAAACTGGTGCGACCAAAAATACTTTCAGACTCGGTGTCAACGTAAACCATGGTCCCTAAGCTATCACTCATACCAAAACGGGTCACCATGTCGCGAGCCATTTTGGTAGCACGCTCAAAGTCATTGGATGCGCCTGTACTCATGGAGTGTAAGAAGATTTCTTCTGCAGCTCGACCACCAAACAAAATGGCCAACTCTTCCAACATGCGATCTTTATACAGATTGACGCGATCAAACTCAGGTAACTGCCAAGTAACACCCAATGCCATACCGCGCGGCATGATGGTCACTTTATGAACGGGGTCTGCTTTAGGCAATACCTTGGCGACCACAGCGTGACCGGACTCGTGATAGGCCGTATTACGACGCTCTTCTTCACGCATGACTGCAGACTTGCGCTCAGGACCCATGTAGATCTTGTCCTTAGCATCCTCAAAGTCTTTCATATCCACTGCGCGTTTATTGCGACGCGCTGCAAATAGAGCTGCCTCATTAACAAGGTTAGCGAGATCTGCACCAGAGAACCCAGGGGTGCCGCGCGCTAAGACGGCGGCATTGACATCTGGATCAATCGGAACCTTGCGCATATGCACTTGCAGAATTTGCTCACGGCCCCGAATGTCAGGTAAGCCAACATGCACTTGACGGTCAAAACGACCTGGGCGCAATAAGGCACGATCTAGAACATCGGAACGGTTAGTCGCTGCAACCACGATTACGCCGCTGTTGCTTTCAAAGCCATCCATCTCCACCAACATTTGGTTCAGGGTTTGTTCACGCTCATCATTACCACCACCCATACCAGCGCCACGGTGACGACCTACGGCATCAATCTCATCGATAAAGATGATGCAAGGGGAATTTTTCTTGGCGTTCTCGAACATGTCGCGCACACGTGATGCGCCCACACCCACAAACATCTCAACAAAGTCTGAGCCTGAGATGGAGAAGAAAGGAACCTTTGCTTCACCAGCAATGGCACGGGCTAATAAGGTTTTACCTGTTCCAGGAGGCCCCACCAGCAATACACCATGCGGAATACGGCCGCCCAACTTCTGAAATTTTTGCGGATCTTTTAAGAAGTCCACCAACTCAAAGACTTCTTCTTTAGCTTCATCGCACCCTGCCACATCAGCAAAGGTAACCGTATTACTGTTTTGATCAATTAGGCGGGCTTTGGATTTGCCGAAGGAGAATGCACCGCCTTTACCACCGCCCTGCATCTGGCGCATCATGAAAAACCAAAAGCCAATAATCAGCAGTGTTGGCCCAAGGTAGTACAGAGCGGAAACGAACATATTGGGTTCATCGTCAGCTTTACCCGTGACCTGAACGCCGTATTTCATCAAGTCGCCCACCATCCAAATATCGCCTGGAGAAATAATGGAATATTTCGCGCCATCGTTTGGTGTGACTTGTAATGTTCTACCCTGCACGTCAACGCGCTTGATCTTCCCCGCCTTGGAATCTTCCATAAACTGCGAGTAAGTCACTTGCGGCTGATCTTTGGGCTTATCAAATTGCTTGAACACTGTAAATAGGACGAGGCCCACAACGAGCCAGATACCCACTTTTTGGAACATATTGCTATTCAAAACGAGGCCTTTGCCGGATTAATCCGGGAGTAATTGCATTGCTGATACCTAAGTATTTGATTCTACTACCAGGCTTTTTCAAGGGCTTGGAGTGGGTTTATTTAATAAACCCATGTAAATCGGGGGGTTATTGCCCTATTTAGGAGTCTTAAGTGTGCGTCCAAGGAGAAAGGTTTCGGAGGAGCGATCCCGGGAAGCCTTAGGCTTACGGGAGGCTACCGTTTTGAAAACCTTTTTAAAGGTCTCCACAATCTGGCTATAGCCACTGCCATGGAAGCACTTGATTAACAAAGCCCCATCAGGCTTAAGGTGATGTACCGCAAACTCCAAAGCAATTTCAGCCAAGAAAGCCATCCGGGCTGAGTCTGCCACGCCAACACCAGATAGGTTTGGCGCCATATCAGAAAGAACCAAGTCCACTCTGCCATGATCGGCGGCGGGCAACAATGCCTCTAAGGCTTTTAGCCCCTCGTCTTCCCGAAAGTCCCCCTGAATAAAGCTCACATCGGCAATATCTTCCATTGGCAATAAATCAATCGCAATGATGGTGCCATCGGGCTTGCCAGATTCAATCGCGGGATTGCTCTTGCCAAGCTCAGTCAGGCGATTACGAGCGTACTGAGACCAACTGCCTGGCGCACTGCCAAGGTCAACAATGGTCATGCCAGCCTTGATGAGATGATCTTGTTCGTCAATTTCAGAGAGCTTGTAAACCGCACGTGCGCGATAACCCTCTTTTTGAGCCATCTTCACATAGGGATCAGTTAGATGATCTTGTAACCAACTTTTATTAAATTTATTTTTTGCCACAACTTGTCCACTTTCAGAGGGCTATTTTCCTTGTTTATAGGTCACAAGGCAAAGAATCTGTACAAAATCGGCTCAAATAGCCTCATCTATGCTGAATTCAAGGCTGCATGCTCTATCATCCACACCATGACTGCTCTTACTCTCACCCCCGCCCAACGTAAAGCCCTCAAGGCTGAAGCCCATAGTCTTAGCCCTGTCGTGATGATTGGCAATACCGGCTTAAGTCCTGCCGTCATTAAAGAAGCCAAATTGGCCATTGCTAGTCATGGCTTGATTAAAGTGCGCGTCTTGGGCGACGATCGTGAAGCACGCATCGCGATGTATGAAACACTTTGCGATCAATTGGATGCGGCTCCAGTTCAACACATCGGCAAACTATTCGTGCTCTGGAAGCCCAAACAAGAAATCGATGAACACCTTTTGCATTTAGGTCGTTCTAGCAAGCAAACTAAAAAGACTTTGCAAGCACCTCGCAAATCTACCGCCGGCAAGCGTACGAGCACTTCTGAAAGATCTGACCGTCGCTCAAGCGCCAGTAAATCTCCTTTCGCACGTGCGGCCGTTGTCAAGACAGAGAGTAAAACACCCAAGAAGAGAGTCTTACGTTCAGAAGCTGCTGAATCCAAAATTGGCTGGTCATCGCCCGGCTATCGCAAAGCAGCTGCAGCACCAGCCCCTATCAAGAAACGTAAAGTCAGGATGAGTAGCACCAAGAAAAAACTCTTAGGCTAAACGCTGAATACCGTTATTGAGCGGCATCCCAGACGAGCTTGATACCCAAGAGGCTTTGAATCAAATAAACGATGCTGGAAACACCATGGAGGCGACCAAACATGGTTGCCGCGGGTGATTGCATGACAGGCATCCCTTCAAGCAAGGCCTGATCTCTTAAAGCACTCATCCAAGGTAATAAGACAACACTACCAATCAGGCTGCAAATTAGCATTGCCAATAAAAGCCAGCGCATGGATTGGTACTGTAATTGCCCCTGATTCACGAAGCGGTTCGCCATAACCAAGAGCACCAAGCACACTACAAAGCTCAAGTAGGCTTCAGTTCTGAAAATATCGCCAGCAATCATGCCGGCCACCTGATGGTCAGTCAGAATGGTGAACAATGCTGGGGCAACGAGATAGCCGGCCGCCAACATGCTGCCAACCCAGAGGCCAGCGACGACAGTAAAAAATCTTGGCGCTTTAGATGCGGACACTGATGACAGGGAGGCTTAGATATAACGAATCGCTAAGATTTCAACTTCCCGATTTCCACCGGGAGCTTGCACTGCAACCACATCGCCCTCTTCTTTGCTAATGAGTGCACGTGCGATTGGAGAGCTAATCGAAATCAAATTACTGGCGATATCTGCTTCATCGTCGCCCACAATTTGATAGGTAAATTGAGTGCCGTCTTCTAAATCTTCAAGATCAACTGTTGCGCCAAAGACTACTCGACCGTTGACATCTAATGAAGCAGGATCGATCACTTGCGCGGCAGACAATTTGCTTTCTAATTCTTGAATGCGTCCCTCAATGAAGCCCTGCTTTTCTTTGGCCGCATCATATTCAGCATTCTCGGAGAGGTCGCCTTGTGCGCGCGCCTCAGAGATTGCATTGATGACTGCAGGACGCTCAACATGCTTGAGGCGATGCAACTCCTCTTTCAGAAGTTCTGCACCACGCTTAGTAATGGGAATTGTGCTCATACCGCTAACCTAAATAAGAATCGAATACCTTGCGCAAATCGCGCAAGGCCTGATTTTAGATTAATTCAGCAGTAGATGTAAATTCTGTAAGGCGTACACCTCAAGCGACTCATTTCCGCCATACTGAGATGCCAGCAAGCCATCCATCACCGCACGCGCTGCACTAATCGTGGTGTAGTAGGTAATTCCTTGCGCCTGAGCACTAGTCCGAATCGAACGTGAATCCGCAATAGCAGCACGGGTTTCATCTACCGTAGTGAATACAAGGGAGATTTCACCGTTCTTAATCAAATCCACAATATGCGGACGGCCATCTTTTACTTTATTCACTACTCGAACAGGCAATCCAGCCGCTTCAATTGCCGCTGCAGTGCCTTTGGTAGCAACCATTGGGAAGCCCAGTTGATGTAATAACTTAGCGACTTCAACTGCCTTCGCCTTGTCACTATCTTTAACAGTCAGAGCAACCGTTCCAGTCTTGGGTAATTTTGTTCCAGCACCCAGTTGAGATTTAAAGAGCGCCTCACCAAAGGTTTTACCTACACCCATGACCTCGCCGGTGGAGCGCATCTCTGGTCCTAAGATTGGATCAATTCCTGGGAATTTGTTGAATGGGAAAACAGCTTCCTTGACTGAGAAGTAAGGCGGCTTCACTTCAGCCTCAATACCCTGCTGGTCAAGTGATTGCCCCACCATACAACGGGCAGCAATCTTAGCGAGCTGCAAGCCCGTGGCTTTGGAGACAAAAGGAACAGTACGGGAAGCGCGGGGATTGACCTCAAGCACGTAAATCACATCCTGACCATTGACATTCTGAATCGCAAACTGGACATTCATGAGACCGACAACATTAAGGCCTTTTGCCATCGCAGCAGTTTGACGCTTGATCTCGCTGACGGTTTCCTCAGAGAGAGAATACGGTGGCAAGGAACATGCAGAGTCACCAGAGTGAACTCCAGCCTGCTCAATATGCTCCATCACTCCGCCGATAAATACCCGCTTACCGTCGCTGATGCAATCCACATCACACTCAATCGCATCATTTAAGAAGCGATCTAAAAGCACAGGAGAATCATTAGATACTTTGACAGCTTCACGCATATAGCGTTCGAGATCTCTGCCATCGTGCACGATTTCCATGGCACGACCACCCAAGACATAAGAGGGACGAACTACTAATGGATAGCCAATTTCTTCAGCAAGCTTGAGCGCCTCATCTTCAGCGCGCGCAGTCCGGTTGGGTGGCTGACGTAAGCCCAAATCTTGCAGGAGCTTTTGGAAACGCTCACGATCTTCAGCCGCGTCAATCATGTCAGGCGAAGTACCAATAATCGGTACACCATTCTTTTCCAGATCCAATGCCAACTTCAATGGGGTTTGACCGCCATACTGAACGATCACCCCTTTGGGCTTTTCTTTAGCCACGATCTCTAAAACGTCCTCCAGCGTCAATGGCTCAAAGTAGAGTCGATCTGAGGTGTCGTAGTCGGTAGAAACGGTTTCTGGATTGCAGTTGACCATGATGGTTTCAAAACCATCATCTCGCATCGCTAATGCAGCATGGACGCAGCAGTAGTCAAACTCAATACCCTGACCGATGCGATTGGGTCCACCACCGAGCACCATGATCTTGTCGCGATTCGTAGGATTGGACTCGCACTCGCCATGCTCAGCTTCATAGGTCGAATACATATAAGCCGTATTGGTAGCAAATTCTGCTGCGCAAGTATCTACCCGCTTATAAACAGGCGTGACTTTAAGACGATGACGTGCGGAGCGGACGGATGACGCGTCGACGCCGAGTAATTTGGCAAGCCTACGGTCCGAGAACCCTTTCTGTTTCACAAAGCGCAGTTCCGCTGCTGACAGGCTATCAATCTTGCGCTGCTTAAGCTCAACCTCTATGGTAATGAGCTCTTCAATTTGCTCTAAGAACCAAGGGTCCACTTTAGTTTCGGCATAGATCTCATCTAAGCCCATACCCATCCGGAAAGCATCCGCGAGATACCAAATGCGATCTGGGCCAGGTTCGCCAATCTCTTGAATGATGTCGTCTAAATCAGTGGACACTTCATCTAAACCATCTACCCCTACCTCAAGACCACGCAGAGCCTTTTGAAAGGACTCTTGGAAAGTGCGGCCAATCGCCATCACTTCACCAACGGATTTCATTTGAGTGGTTAAGCGTGAATCTGCTTGGGGGAACTTCTCAAAAGCAAAGCGCGGAATCTTTGTCACGACATAGTCAATTGATGGCTCAAAGGAGGCTGGTGTTGCTCCCCCAGTGATGTCATTCTTCAACTCATCGAGGGTATAACCCACCGCCAACTTAGCAGCAATCTTGGCGATCGGGAAACCGGTTGCTTTTGAAGCCAATGCCGATGAACGCGAGACCCGTGGGTTCATCTCAATCACAATCATCCGACCATCAACCGGGTTGATCGAGAACTGCACATTCGAACCGCCTGTATCGACACCAATCTCGCGCAGAACCGCAATCGATGCATTACGCATGATTTGATATTCTTTATCGGTCAATGTTTGAGCAGGCGCAACCGTAATCGAGTCGCCCGTGTGGACGCCCATGGGGTCTAAGTTTTCGATCGAGCAAACGATGATGCAGTTGTCAGCGCGGTCACGCACCACTTCCATCTCAAATTCTTTCCAACCCAAGAGCGACTCTTCAATCAGTAATTCATGGGTCGGCGAGAGATCTAAACCGCGTTTGCAGATTTCTTCAAACTCTTCGCGGTTATACGCAATACCACCGCCTGATCCACCCATGGTGAATGATGGACGGATCACTACCGGGAAACCGGCGCTACCAGTTTCTTGTTGAATGCGTTGCTGCACTTCATGTGCTTCATCTAGTGAATGGGCAATCCCAGACTTAGCAGAGCCTAGGCCAATTTTGGTCATCGCCTCTTTGAACTTTTGACGATCTTCTGCCTTATCAATTGCCTCGGGTGAAGCGCCAATCAATTCACAGCTATATTTTTCCAATACACCGTGGCGATGTAAATCCAGCGCACAGTTCAATGCGGTTTGACCACCCATCGTTGGGAGAATCGCATCTGGCTTCTCGGTAGCGATGATGCGCTCTACCACTTCCCAAGTAATCGGCTCGATGTAGGTTACATCCGCCATCTCGGGGTCGGTCATGATGGTCGCAGGGTTGCTATTGACCAAAATCACTTTGTAACCCTCATCGCGCAATGCTTTACAAGCCTGCGCTCCAGAGTAATCAAACTCACAAGCTTGCCCAATCACAATCGGGCCAGCACCAATAATCAAAATGCTCTTAATGTCGCTACGCTTAGGCATTATTTGCCCCCCTTGCTATTACTACTTTGGGTAGCATTCATGAGCTCCACAAAACGATCAAATAAATAGGCAATGTCATGCGGTCCTGGTGATGCTTCTGGGTGCCCCTGGAAGCACAGTGCAGGCTTATCTTTCCAAGCCAGACCCTGTAGTGAGCCGTCAAACAATGAAATGTGAGTGACGCGCACGGTATCAGGCAAGGTATTGGGGTCCACTGCAAAGCCATGGTTCTGAGACGTAATGGCAACGCGCCCGCTGTCTAAATCTTTGACAGGATGGTTGGCACCATGATGACCAAATTTCATTTTCAATGTTTTAGCGCCGGCAGCTAAACCCATTATCTGGTGGCCTAAGCAAATACCGAAAGTAGGCACACCTCTCTCAATGATTTCTTTGGCAGCCGCAATTGCATAATCGCATGGGCCAGGATCGCCAGGACCATTGGAGAAGAACACACCATCGGGATTCATAGCCAATACCTCTGCAGCACTAGTTTGCGCAGGAACTACGGTGAGCTCACAACCGCGCTCGGCAAGCATGCGCAAAATATTGGACTTCACTCCGAAGTCATAGGCCACTACTTTTTTGAGGGCCTTGCTCTGATCTAAGTTGCGATAGGCTGGTTTACCGTTGGGGCCATGAAGCTCCCACTCGGCCTCACACCACGGATATGCCTGTTTAGTAGTTACGATTTTTGCTAGGTCTAAGCCAGACATGCCAGGGAAAGATTGTGCCAACTGCAAGGCCTTTTTACCTAGGGCCTCAATATCGTCACCCAACTTGCCAGCCACAATGGCGCCAGATTGAGCACCCTTATCACGCAAGATGCGGGTGAGTTTACGAGTATCAACGCCGGAGATGCCCTGCACTTTGGATTTGGTCAGATTGTCCTCGAGACTACCTTCAGAACGGAAGTTCGAGACACGTCTAGATAAATCTTTAACGACTAGACCAGCAGCATGAATTTGGGTTGACTCCGCATCTTGAGCATTGACTCCGACATTACCAATATGCGGATAAGTCAGCGTGACAATTTGACGCGAATAACTGGGGTCAGTAATGATTTCTTGATAGCCAGTGAGTGCAGTATTGAAGACTACCTCCCCAACGGTTTCGCCGGGAGCGCCAATACTATGGCCTGGAAATAAAGTGCCGTCGGCTAGAGCCAACACGGCGGGAGGAAAAGAAGGAAGCAAGGGTGACAAACCATCTCCAGTCCCTGCTCCATCCGACGCTCAACACCCCACAAAAGACTACCCCGAGGCTGTTTTTGCGGGAGGTGAGTGTCTTTAAGCGCTAGGGTAATTATTGAGTTTCGAACCCTGTAATGATACCAGCTCGGCCACCCTAAAAGCAGAACTGGACCCCGCTCCCCTGGCTACTAGGCTGGCAGGCGCTTAACTTAAGACTTCATGGGATTTTGCTCAATAATTTGCTTGATTTGCGCCAAGACAGTTTGGTCTTCCATCGTGCTGATATCTCCAGGATCCCGACCCTCAGCTACGGCTTGTAGTGCGCGTCGGACTATCTTTCCTGAACGGGTTTTAGGTAAAGCCGTGACGATATAGACCCTGGCTGGACGCGCAATTGCTCCCAATTGCTGATCTACCGTCTTCATCAACTCTGCTTCGAGCGTCGCTACATGAGCAGCATCTTTTGGGATCGCAAAACCAATCGCAACTTGGCCTTTTAGCTTGTCTTCAACACCCACGACTGCCACCTCAGAAATATTTGGATGGCTAGAGAGCGACTCTTCAATCTCACGAGTGCCTAGCCGATGCCCCGCCACATTGATCACGTCATCGGTTCGACCCAAGATAAAGAAGTAACCGTCTTTATCTTTGATGCCCCAGTCAAAGGTGGAATAAATTGTCTTACCCGGAATCGTTTCCCAATAGGTACTCACAAAGCGTTTGTCATCACCCCAAACCGTTTGCATGCAACCTGGAGGCAAAGGCCCTTCAATCGCAATCACCCCTTTTTGGTCTGGACCGAGCTCTGCAGAGCTCGCATCATCGAGCAACTTCAGGTTATAGCCAAATGAAGGGACGCCTGGTGAACCAAACTTGTGGGGCATGACTTCGACACCGCGCTGAATTGCCAGCATGGGCCAACCTGTTTCGGTTTGCCAGTAGTTATCGACAATCGGCTTCTGAATTGCATCATGAATCCAGCTCGCGGTTGGCTCATCCAAAGGCTCTCCCGCCAAGAACAAAGCGCGCAAACTGGATAGATCATATTTACTCAAGAATGCAGGATCTTGTTTCTTGAGCACACGCACTGCCGTCGGCGCAGAGAACATCACAGAAACTTTATATTTCTCCACCAACTGCCACCAGATACCAGCATCAGGACGCAAAGGTGTGCCTTCATACAAGATCGTGGCCATGCCATGAATTAGTGGCGCATAAATAATGTAGCTATGCCCTACTACCCAACCAATATCTGAGGTACAGAACATGGTCTCGCCGGGCTTGCCACAAAAGATATGGTTCATGGTGGAAGCTAAAGCGACGGTATAACCGCCGGTATCGCGTTGCACGCCCTTGGGTTTACCAGTGGTGCCCGAGGTATACAAAATGTATGAAGGGTGAGTCGAGTCAACCCACTCAACCGGCACGATATCGTTCAAATGGTTTTGACGCTCTGTCGCGTAATCTAAGTCGCGCCCTGCAACGGGGGTGAAATCAACCAAGCCTCGATTCACTATCAAGACTTTTTCAGGTTTGGCGGTTGCTAAGGCAATCGCCTCATCTAGTAATGGCTTGTATGGCACCGCTTTACCGCCGCGCATTCCTGCCTCAGCCGTGATGATCATTTTGGGTTTAGCGTCATCAATTCGAGAAGCTAAGCTATGTGAGGCGAAGCCACCAAAGACCACCGAGTGAATTGCACCGATACGTACACAAGCTAGCATTGCAAAGCAAGCTTCGGCAATCATTGGCATGTAAATTAATACACGATCGCCTTTCTTCACACCATTGGCTTTCAGAATCGCGGCGAGCCGATTGACCTCTTCATACAACTCTTGGTAGGTATAGGTTTTTTCGATATTCGTTTCAGTAGACACTGCGACCAAAGCAGTTTGGTCGGCTCGATCTTTTAAGTGACGATCTACAGCGTTGTAGCAAAGATTGGTTAAGCCACCTTCAAACCATTTTGCAAATGGTGGGTTTGCATAATTGAGAACCGACTGAAATGGCTTTTCCCAATGAACTAATTTGGCCTGCTCTCCCCAGAAACCATCTGGATCTTGAATAGAGCGTTCATGATGCGCTTTGTAGGACATGTTTAACCTGACAGTAAAAAAATTCCTGACACTCAGACCAACCAGAGGGTTCTCTTAGTTGCTAGAGGTCTTAATGGGATCTTTTTTCGCAGATTTTGCAAGTCCTGTCGATGCGGATTTATGCTGAGTTGTAGCCTTATTTGAGGAGGAATTACCCTTAGAGGCCGACTTAGACTCTTTGGTTTTACCCGAACCCTTCCCTGTTGCACCTTTCTTGGTCTTTTTAGGGGGTGGTGGTGGCTTCTCCAAGCTCAGGCTAGCGGTCTCAGCTAATGCAACTGAAATATCACCAGGCCGTCGGCTGGTTTTTGGAATGATGACAGTAGACCCCGCCTTAATTCTCATCCCCTTGGGAATGCCATTGATCTCCCGCAAGGTAGCCAAATCCACGCCCAAACTTTGCGCAGTAGCCTCAGCACTTTGGGTTTGCGCCACCTTCACAGCCGTCCATGTGGACAGGGGCTTGTTGTATTTTTTGAGGTTCTCTTGATAGACCTCTGCATGTCCGAATGGCAAGAGTATTTGCTGATTGGCTGCACTGAGAATCACGGGCTTATTAAAAGAAGGATTGAGTGTTTTAAATTCATCGACAGACATTTCAGCCAACTTGGCAGCAAGCGCGACATCAATATCGTTATTGACATCGACCGCAATAAAGTAAGGATGATTCTCCAAGTCCAGCAAGGTCACCCCAAATGCAGCAGGATCTAAAACCAAGGCACGGTAAGCCATCAACTTGGGCACGTATGCTCTGGTCTCCAGCGGCATACTTAAACTCCAATAGTCTGTAGGTAAGCCAGCAGCCAGATTTCTTTTTTGAGCCTTGAGAATATTGCCTGCCCCCCAGTTATACGCTGCTAGAGCCAGCTCCCAACTTCCAAATTGAGTGTGTAGACGATTTAAATAATCGAGCGCTGCATCGGTTGATTGCAAAACATCGCGTCGTTCGTCACGGAAGACATTCTGAGTTAACTGAAAATCTTTTCCAGTCTTGGGCATAAATTGCCAGATTCCCATGGCCTTAGCGCCTGACTTGGCTTGTGGATTAAAGGCGCTTTCTACAAATGGGAGTAAGGCCAGTTCAGTCGGCATATTGCGCGCATTCACTTCCTGAACGATATAAAACAAATACGGTGACGAACGCTTCATCGAGCGTTGAACATAATCTGGCCGGCTCGCCAACCAAACTGTTTGATCAACAATGAGTGGTGAATCTACCGGCTCCATTTGGAAGCCATCTCGAATCCGAAGCCAGAGATTATCTGAAGGCGCACCCAAGTCGCTGACGTTTTGTTTATTTAAATTGACGCGCGTTGCGCGGGATAGCTTGGCACTTCCTTTGGTCGGGGTATCGGAGGACCAATCACCCGTCGCGCAACCTGTCAGCACAGCAACCATCACGATTGCCGCATAAGGCCAACGGATCAAAACCGATCCTTCCAAGCCCGAATCACTGCTAATACATGGGCAGGACTGGGCAAACTTGTCTCATCAGAAATCGCCATCGCTGAAGCAACTACCTCAGCCTGGTTACAGCGCATGAAGGGATTGACTTGTAATTCATGGCCAATGGTTGTTGGCAAGGTAGGCAAGCCTTTCGCTCGCAAGGCTTTTGCTCTCTCAGCCCAATCGATCAAGTTGGTATTGTTTGGCTCTACAGCCAAAGCAAAACGGATGTTCGATAAGGTGTACTCATGGGTACAAAACACGAGTGTGTTTTTGGGCAAGGCCGCAAACTTGGCAAGCGACTCACTCATCTGGGTAGGAGTGCCCTCAAACAATCTGCCACAACCCGATGCAAACAAGGTATCACCACAAAACAGCATGGGCTCAAGTACATTGGCCTGCATGTTCGCAAAGTAGGCAATGTGGCTCAAGGTATGTCCTGGCACTTCAAAGACCTTGAGACTTAAGCGTGGATGGGCAATCTCTACCTTATCCCCTTCTAAAAGTCCTTCGGTTCTGCCTGAGATATCAATACTCGCTGGACCATAAACCGGAATTGGATGCGGCTTCATGACGTCAATTAATTGCAATACAC
>Ga0364908_10312_pt2 | contig 12164 bp, 13 predicted proteins | sample ExccelJu500002D4_2_FD_206965 | JGI IMG/M metagenome (GOLD analysis project Ga0364908, IMG submission 206965) | Enriched cells from Trout Bog Lake Hypolimnion, Wisconsin, USA - BchlTB.July02.5000.02.D4 | ecosystem: Environmental > Aquatic > Freshwater > Lake > Hypolimnion/Profundal zone | place...
AAGTCGGGCTCTGCTAATGATTTACCAATCGGCAAACCTTTGGCCAACATAAAGGTATTCGCAATCCCACCGCCCACAATCAGCTCATCCACCTTTGCAGATAAGGCTTTGAGAATGGTTAACTTCGAGGAAACCTTTGAGCCAGCAACAATTGCTACCAGTGGACGCTTTGGATCGGCTAGGGCGCGACTCAGCGCGTCTAATTCTGCCGCCATCAGTGGACCAGCGCACGCAACGGGTGCAAATTTAGCAACACCATACGTTGTAGCTTCCGCCCGGTGGGCAGTACCAAAAGCATCGTTTACATAGACATCGCACAGTGCTGCAATTTTTTTAGATAACTCATCCGAATTCTTCTTCTCGCCCACATTCAAACGACAGTTTTCCAATAACACCAAGTCGCCAGGCTCCAGCTCAAAACCGCCGTCAACCCAATCGCTAATCAAGGGTACTTTACGGTTCAGTAATTCAGCAATCCGATGGGCTACAGGAGTCAAGCTATCTTCCGGCTTAAATTCACCCTCGGTTGGGCGCCCCAAGTGGGATGTCACCATCACTGCAGCCCCGGCATCTAAACAAATCTGGACTGCGGGCATCGACGCCCTAATCCTAGTGTCTTCGGTGATATTGCCAGCCTCATCCTGGGGAACGTTGAGATCGGACCGAATCAAGACTCGCTTTCCCTTCAGTAAACCGGCTGCGGCCAAGTCACTTAAGCGTTTCACTTTAAAAAGGGTATCTGACATAGAAAATAAAGGCTGTATTTAAAGGGGTTTGTAGGTAGTTCTCCATTCTAAATCCTCCGAGTTCTTACCCACCCAGAGATTTGACGTACCTGCTCTACAATAAGGTCTCGAAGGCATTCCAAATCCGGGCATTTACCCATTTAGCGCGCCTTCCACTTAACCTAGACTGATCTGGAATAAAAGGTAGAAAACATGTCGATGTCTGACCGCGATGGCTTTATTTGGTCCGATGGGAAGCTCATCCCATGGCGCGAGGCCAATATTCATGTGCTAACCCATAGTCTGCACTATGGCATGGGCATTTTTGAAGGGATTCGAGCCTATAAAACCCCTCAAGGTACTGCTATTTTTAGACTTCCAGAGCATGTCAAACGCTTATTCAATGGCACAAAGATATTCCAGATGGCCATGCGCTTTTCTCAAGAAGAGATCAGCAAGGCAATTGTTGAAGTAGTTAAGAGCAACAAACTGGAGTCTTGCTACATTCGCCCCATCATTTTCATTGGCTCAGAAAAACTGGGCATCTCTCCTAAGGGAAATACCATCCACACTTCTATTGCCGCTTGGGAATGGGGCGCATATTTAGGTGAAGATGGTCTTAATAAAGGCATTCGTGTCAAAACCTCTTCATTTACACGTCACTTTGTGAATTCTTCCTTGGTTCGTGCCAAGGCCTCTGGTTACTACATCAATTCTATTTTGGCCAATCAAGAAGTTACTGCTAATGGCTATGATGAGGCTTTGTTACTCGATACTGAAGGCTATGTTTCGGAAGGTGCTGGTGAAAATATCTTTATCGTTAGCGATGGCATCGTCTATACGCCTGATCTAGCCTCATGTTTGGACGGTATTACGCGAGACTCCATCATTGAGATCGTGAAAGACCTAGGTCTTGAGTTACGCGAAAAGCGCATTACGCGTGATGAAATCTACTCGGCTGACGAAGCTTTCTTTACTGGTACTGCTGCTGAAGTCACTCCAATAAGAGAGCTTGATGATCGCAGTATTGGTGACGGCAAAAGAGGCCCCATCACTGCCAAAATTCAAGAGACTTATTTCTCAGCGGTTTATGGAAAGAATGGGCGTTATCAATCTTGGCTAACTTACGTAAAGTAATCATTTAGTAATTAGGAAAGCATATGAGCGAAGTCAATGTGGTGATGGTCGATGGTAAAGATCTTCCTTTGCACTGCCCAACAAGTAAAACTCCTAGCTGGAACTCACATCCTCGGGTGTTTTTAGATATTACTGATACAGGCGAAGCGAAGTGCCCCTACTGCGGTACTGAGTACAAACTTATTCCTGGAACCGCGCCCCACGGGCACTAAATCCATCCGCATCTCAAGCCATCTTGAGATGCGCAATCGGGATACCCTCTTATGCACCGTATTCTGATCATTGCCCCCAACTGGATTGGAGACGCTGTTATGTCTCAACCTTTTTTGGCGTCGCTACAGCTTAATTACCCTAAGGCTCAAATTGATGTTCTTGCTACACCATGGGTAGCTCCAATATATCGAGCGTGCGAGCAAATTCATGAGGTAATTGAAGCTCCTCTTGAGCATAAAAAATTGCAATGGTCTTTGCGCAAGAAAATCGCTCAAAGCCTAAAAAAACAGTCTTATCAGGCCTGCTTTGTCTTACCCAACAGCTTTAAATCTGCACTGATTCCTTGGCTTTCGAATATTCCATTTCGACTTGGCTATCGAGGTGAGGCACGGTTTGGCCTTATTAATTTTGCACTACCTAACCCCAGCAAAATGCAGCGTCCTCCGATGGTTGAGCGCTATTTAGATTTAATTGACCTTCTAGATCATGAGAATCCGCAAGACAGCGAATACCCTCAAGCCCCTCAATTAAAACTCTCTTCTAAGATTATTCATGATACTAGAGATAAGTTAGAGCATGCGAATATCAATCAAAACTCCCTATATGTATTCTGTCCTGGTGCAGAGTATGGTGTGACTAAGCGCTGGCCAGCAGAGTCTTTCGCTGAACTTGCTAAGAAAGTGCTAGCCCAGAATGCGCAGGCTCAAATTATTTTATTGGGCAGCCAAAATGATCACCACCTCGGCCAAATGATTGCCGGTCAAGATACCGGAAGAATTCACAATTGGTGCGGACAAACCTCGCTTGAAGAAGCAATGGCAATCATCAGTCTTTGCAATTCTGTTGTGAGCAATGACTCTGGATTAATGCATATCGCAGCAGCGCTGCAAAAGCCTCAAATTGCTATCTTTGGGTCTAGCGACCCCCGGCACACTCCGCCACTATCAGATAAAGCCAAAATTATTTGGCTCAATTTACCTTGCAGCCCCTGTCATCATAGAGAATGTCCTTTGGGGCATCTAAAATGCCTTACAGAAATTTCACCAGAACAGGTGTTTAATAGCCTCACCGTATAAGCACTCATCCAGAAAGCCGCCATGTCTAAACTTGCCAGACTTTTTCATAATGCCGATGATGTGGTTGATGCTTGGCGCGAAGCACTCAGAAATCGTGATGTACAAACCGCTCTCGATATTTGGTTGGATGATGACTCTATCACCTGCGTTCTACCGGAAGGTCAGCGCTTAACAGGTCATGCAGAAATTCGAAATGGACTCGAAAGACTACTATCTAAACAACCTTTATTTCTTGAGCCGATTGCCTGCATTAGCCACACTATTCTTGGCGCAGCAATTTATGACACGACTGAAGCTGTTCATTTGAAAGCAGATCAAATTGAAGCGGCTTTCTTTTTAAACATTACTTTAGTTTTACTTCAGGATAGCCAAGGCTGGAGAATTGCCCATCTTCACGCCAGCCATTCAACTGAAGATACTTTTGATGCTCCAAGCACTCTGCATGGCCTACACTAATTAATCTATTAATTTCTACCAGAAGTTTTTCCGAGATCTTTTTGCTCCTCCTGAAAGCGTCTTTGCATATCTCTTAGGCGAGCATCAATCGTAGAAGCTTGATAAAAGTCAGAGCCTCCTAAGGATCGAGCAATTTTGAGCTGCTCAATCGCTGCATTCCAGGAGCCCTCTAGAGCATATTTTTCTCCTAAGGCGTAATGGCGCATTGGATCATTTTTGGCCTGGTCATAAGCTTGAGATAAAAGACCCCACCACAATATTTCATTGGGCTGCGCTTTAGTTCTGGCCTTTAACCATGCAATTGCTTCATTAGTCCGCCCCATTTTGAGCTCAGCATTGATCATTGCAGCTCCTGCAGCATACGACATGGGATATGCCTTTAGAGTAGCCTGAGCAATCTGAAGTGCATCTTCATTTTTTCCTTTTGCAAGCGCTAGCTCAGAAGCGGTGATGTCCAAAGATAGACTCTGTCTTTGAAGAGAAGAGTTCGGTGCAATTTCTGCATGGGCAACTTTGCGAGCATCTTGAAGATAGGCCTCGGCCTGATCAATTTTTCCCTGACGTTGTGCAATCAAAGCAAGCCCATAAAGTCCCTCCATTTGCTTTCCAGGCTGAGACTGCTTACTGAGGCTATCAAAAGTATTTTTCAGATCATAAAGTCCACTAGTGGTTCCAGACTGTTCTAGTCGAGCGCGGGCTTTAATAAAGTAAAACTCAATAGCAGTTGGAACGGTTCGATTTGGCATTGATCGAACGCGATCTTGCATATCGGCAATGCGCTCTGTTGTCAGGGGGTGCGTACGAACATAGGCTGGCACACCGCTATCCATAATGCCGGTTACCTTCTGTAAACGCTGAAAAAAATCTGGCGCCCCGTGAACGTCGTAACCACTTCCGCTCAGAATCTGAAAGCCAACCCGATCGGCCTCACGCTCTGCATCGCGGGAATACGACAGTTGGTTATTGACAGCAATAGCTTGGCCGCCCTGCATTAATCCAGCAGCAGCGCTGGGATTATGAGATGCTGCTAAGGCTCCTAAAACAAATCCTGCAAGCGCAATCATGGTGTTGGTAGATTGCTTGTCTAGTTGACGCGCCATGTGTCGCTGTAAAACGTGGCCAGTTTCGTGCCCCATTACTGAGGCCACTTCTGAGTCCGTTTCTGCATTCACAATTAAACCTGTATGAAATCCGATAAATCCACCGGGTAAAGCAAAAGCATTAATCGAGCTATCTTTGACCGCAAAGATTTCATATTGATAGGCACCACTACCTTGCTCATTCGCTCCTCCTAGCTGCAAGCGCTTAGCAGACTGCAAAAGACGCCTTTCCATCTCGTTCAAATAATCATAGAGAGGTAAGTCATTGGAATAATCTGGGTCAGGCCGAATTTCCCTCATGATCATTTCGCCATACTTGCGCTCATCCACCCGACTTAAAGCATCTCCACCCGGATCGCCCATATCTGGAAGAATAATATTAGGCTGAGTAGGCGCTACTGAACGAGTTGGTAAATTAGCAGAGCGGGCTTCCGGCGATTGCATCACGCGCCCAATGTTCTGGATTGCGGCAGAATTACCCTCTACAGAAACATCTCCAGAAGGTGCTATTGAAGCTGAGCTAGCCGACCAAGCCAATTGGGTGTTACTAGACATCGTCAGAACGATGACCAGAAAATAGCTTAAATAACGCTGAGCAAGGGATGCGTAATACGATATTTTTAGATCATCCATGCCTATATGGTAAAACTATTCTATGAACAAACTTACCCATTTTGATGAGAGCGGCCAAGCCCATATGGTGAATGTTGGCGATAAGGCAAATACTCACCGTATTGCTATTGCCTCCGGCCAAATCTCTATGCAAGCACAAACCCTAGAAATGGTCCTTGCTGGCAGCCACAAAAAGGGGGATGTTTTGGGAATAGCCAGAATTGCAGGCATACAAGCCTCTAAGAAAACCGCCGATCTAATTCCGCTCTGTCACCCCCTTGCTTTAACGCATGTGAGTCTGGAATTTGACACAGATCTCAGCGCAAATAGCATCTGCTGTACCGTCAGAACAGAAACCACTGGACCTACCGGTGTAGAAATGGAGGCCCTCACCGCAGTCCAAGTGGCACTCCTCACTATTTATGACATGTGTAAAGCTATAGACCGAGGCATGGTTATGAGTGATATCAAACTCTTGGAAAAGAGTGGTGGCAAGTCCGGGGAATGGAAAGCCAATAAATAAACTGAGGCCGCATATAGCGACCCCATGACTTATTTAGACGTTCTGCACTCGGAGGGCAGTAGCTGAGGCAATAGATTCGTTTCCACTGATCTACAGCTCCAGCCGCCAGCCCATGTTGCACCCTCTGGTTTTGATAAATCAATCGGTTTAGGAATGTTGGCATCAGGATCATTGGTTGGGACTAAGTGCAAAGTATTTTTTCCGCCAGGTGCAACACTAACTTGGTAGTCAATAGCAATTGCTCCGGAACGATTGATTTCAATCTCTTTAACACTTCTCGTTGGATTAAATGAGAATGAACCCTGCGTTGCTTCATCCATCGAGACGGTACCACGACTCGCAAAAGCTTCTGTTACTGCCAGTTTTGCACTCGAGGCTAAGTTCATACCCTCAACAACGCGACTGCGCGCAATATAGTCTTGATACTGAGGCACTGCAATTGCAACTAAGATACCGATGATGGCAACAACTACCATTACCTCAATCAAGGTAAATCCTTTTTCTTGATCTTGAACTAATTGATCTTCTAATGGAACTATTTTTTGCATATCAAAGACTCCTGGGATGAAAAGCAAGATCTTCTACTCTCCGCAGAGTAATTACCATCCGTACTAAAGTCAGAAAAGCCAGCAATTAGGGCCGGCTTTTCTATTTTTAGGTCGTCATACTTTACGAGTGCTTTATGTTTTTCTGGCTTCTGTTTTTTAAATATAAGCCCAAGCCAACAACAATCACAACGCCCGCGACTTGGAAAAACTCCTCAACCTCACCAAAAGTCGCAAGCACTAGTTGATGGACAAATGGCTCCTCCACAAACATATCACCTGCTAGCATTCCAAGTAGCCCAGCCCCCATCACAATAATTGACGGAAAACGTTCCATCAATTTAATTAACATAGCACTACCAAAAATAATGACTGGAACACTTACCCCAAGACCCAAGCAAAGTAAAAACAAGCGTGCGCCCTCAGGCGCTTTTTGAGCAGCAGCAGCTACGGCAATCACATTGTCTAAACTCATTACTAAATTTGCGATGAGAATAGTTTTGATTGCATCTAATAAACTAGCTTGTGAGGCAGTATCAGGATCTTCATCACCTTCAGACATTAGCTTAACGCCAACATAAACCAATAAAAACGCACCCAATACCTTAATAAATGGAAGTTTTAAGAGGGTAACTGCCAAATAGGTAAAACAAACAAGGATTACTATTGCAGCGACACTACCCCAAATCATTGCTAATTTTTGTTGGGCCTTAGGGAGTGCCCGCGAAGCCAATGCAATGACTACCGCGTTATCTCCAGAGAGCAAAATATTCGTGAGAATAATTGAACCTAAAGCAAACCAAAAACTACCTGAACTTAAATCCATATTGCCTCCTAATAGTTATATATAACTACAGCCCCATAGGGGCTGTAGTTAGTTATGCGTATTTATATTAATACGTTTGTCTACCGCTAAAAAATTTATAGCATAGCTTTTAGCAATACAGCCATTTCAGATGGATTCTTAGTGACCTTAAAGCCACACTCCTCCATCACGGCCAATTTAGCATCTGCAGTATCGGCTCCACCAGAAATCAATGCGCCCGCATGACCCATACGCTTGCCGGGAGGGGCAGTTACACCCGCGATAAAACCAACGATGGGCTTTTTCATATTGTCTTTACACCAACGGGCTGCTTCAGCCTCATCAGGCCCACCAATCTCACCAATCATGATCACTGCATCAGTATCGGGATCCTCATTAAACATCTTCATGATGTCGATATGTTTTAGGCCATTAATAGGGTCGCCACCAATACCAACAGCAGTGGATTGACCTAAACCGATTGCGGTGAGCTGACCCACAGCCTCATAGGTCAAAGTTCCTGAGCGGCTAACAACCCCAATGCGACCTTTTTTATGAATGTGTCCTGGCATGATGCCGATCTTAATTTCATCAGGCGTGATGATTCCAGGGCAATTTGGCCCCAGCAATAAAGTCTTTTTACCGCCAGCCGCTTCCTTAGCCTTCATCTTATTGCGCACTTCCAACATATCTCTGACGGGAATGCCTTCAGTAATGCAGATCACAAAATCAAGATCTGCTTCTACTGCTTCCCAAATAGCCGCTGCGGCACCTGGGGGCGGCACATAAATGACTGAAGTAGTTGCACCAGTTTGCTGAGCAGCTTCTTTGACAGTTCCATAGATCGGAATATTGAAAATCGACTCGCCTGCTTTTTTGGGATTTACGCCAGCAACAAAACAATTCTTGCCGTTGGCATACTCCTGGCATTTTTCAGTATGGAACTGACCGGTCTTACCGGTAATTCCTTGCGTAATTACTTTAGTATTTTTATTAACCAATATAGACATTTTCAGAGTTCCCTGATTATTTGTTTTTAGCAACAGCGGCAACAACTTTGGTTGCAGCTTCAGCCATGGAGTCAGCGCTGATGATTGGCAAACCAGATTCAGCCAGAATCTTCTTACCCAATTCTTCGTTAGTGCCTTTCATGCGCACAACTAGAGGTACAGTGAGATTGACTGCTTTACAAGCCGTTACTACACCATCAGCAATCACATCACAACGCATAATTCCACCAAAAATATTGACCAAAATTGCTTCAACATGTTTGTTCTTCAGCATAATCTTAAAAGCTTCGGTCACCTTCTCAGCAGTAGCACCACCGCCTACATCCAAGAAGTTGGCTGGTTCGCCACCGAATAACTTAATCGTATCCATCGTTGCCATTGCTAGACCGGCACCGTTCACTAAGCAGCCAATGTTGCCGTCTAAAGAGATATAAGCAAGATCAAATTTAGAAGCCTCAATCTCGGCTGCATCTTCTTCGTCGATATCGCGATAGGCAACGATTTCTGGGTGGCGATAGAGGGCGTTTGGATCAAAGTTAAATTTGGCATCTAAGGCCTTAATCTTGCCGTTGCCTTCCAGAATCAGTGGATTGATCTCGACCAAGGATGCATCGGTATCCCAATAAGTCTTGTAGAGGTTTTTAAATACATCGCGAGCCATCGGTATCGACGCATCAGGAATGCCAATTCCCTCGGCTACCGTATCGCACTGCGCATCTGTCAAGCCAATCAAGGGATCAACAAACACTTTAATAATTTTTTCAGGATGGGTGGCAGCAACTTCTTCAATATCCATGCCGCCTTCGCTTGAAGCCATGATCACATTCTTTTGTGTACCACGATCAGTCACGATGCTGAAGTAATACTCTTTTTTAATATCTGCACCATCTTCGATCAGCAGACGGTTAACCTTCTGACCTTCCGGCCCGGTTTGATGCGTCTTCAATTGCATACCCAAAATCTCTGAAGCATATTTTTTTACCTCATCCATACTCTTAGCTAGCTTCACGCCACCGCCCTTACCTCGGCCGCCCGCATGAATTTGCGCTTTCACCACCCAAACAGGTCCGCCCAGTTTTTGAGCTACAGCCAAAGCCTCATCAACACTAAATGCAGGTATGCCATTAGGAACTGGCACATTAAATTGGCGCAAAAGTTCTTTGCCTTGGTACTCGTGAATTTTCATAATGACTCCGGAAACGGTATCTTTTGATGGAAGTGATGTGGATTAGTAAGGCCAACTTCACCCTCTAGTCAGAGATTTTCACCCATGCTTGTGACAAGCAAATTGAATAAATCTGTCAGGCTTTATCGACCTCCGAAGTCTAGCATGCTGCAACGCCGCAAGATGGCCTGATCTATCCGTAATTCCCCTAGTCTAGGGAACGGCCGCCAACAATCTTGCTCACCACATCGGCACTAAAGCCCTTTGAAGCCAGAAAACGGTACTGCCTGGCTCGTTCTTTCTGATCCTCAGCCAGAACTCCAAACTTTCGCTGCCAAAGCTCTTGGGCCCGCTCTCGCTCAGTTTCCCTTAATCCCTGCATTAAGGTGCAGGTCTTCGTGGGATCAACCCCAGCCTGTAAGAGCTCATCCTGAATTTTGCGCGCCCCATAGCGCTCACTTCGACGCCGCACAAGGGCTTCAGCAAAGCGCTCATCCGAGAGCCAGCCGCGAGCCTCAAAATCATCGAGGACTGCCTCTATCTGTTTCGTTACATCAGTTGCAGCCAGTTTGGGCTCAGCATCATTAGCCGATAGATTTTTTTTCATCGATCGCACCATCGACTCTTGTAACTTAGCAGCCAAACCCTTACGGCTATATTCTCTCGAAGATAAAAGGCGCAAAGCCCGAGCTTTTAAACTCGGGCCTTGTTTGGCTTTACTGCTAAATTCAGACATCGAATTATTCGACTTCCTCTTCTTCGCCTATTACATCTGCTACTACTGCTGTACCGGCTTTGACACCCAACTTCTCACGTATTTTGCTCTCAATATCCTTAGCAATTTCTGGATTCTCTTTTAAGAAATCGCGGACGTTATCTTTACCTTGACCAATACGATCGCCGTTATAGCTGTACCAAGAGCCAGACTTTTCAACTAAATCTGCTTCAACTCCCATGTCGATAATCTCGCCTTCTCTAGAGATGCCAGCGCCGTACATGATGTCAAAGATAGCTTCACGGAATGGTGGTGAAACCTTATTCTTTACAACCTTAACGCGGGTTTCATTACCAACAACCTCGTCACCCTTTTTGATACTGCCAATACGGCGGATATCTAAACGCATGGATGCGTAAAACTTCAGAGCGTTACCACCGGTAGTTGTCTCTGGAGAGCCAAACATCACACCAATCTTCATCCGAATTTGGTTAATGAAAATGACTGTTGTATTGGTCCGTTTAATGGCGCCAGTCAATTTACGCAATGCTTGACTCATTAAACGCGCCTGTAAGCCTGGCAATGAATCACCCATATCGCCTTCAATCTCTGCCCTTGGGACTAAAGCTGCTACGGAGTCAATGACGATTAGGTCAATTGAGCCTGAGCGCACTAATGCATCGGCAATTTCCAATGCTTGCTCACCAGTGTCTGGCTGAGAGATTAGTAAATTATTGACATCCACGCCTAAGCGGGATGCGTACTGCACATCCAGAGCATGCTCTGCGTCGATAAATGCGCAGGTTCCACCTAACTTTTGCATTTCTGCAATGGCATGCAAGGTTAAGGTTGTTTTACCGGAAGATTCTGGGCCGTAGATTTCGATGACGCGACCACGTGCTAAACCGCCAACCCCAAGTGCAATGTCTAAACCCAATGAGCCACTGGATACGACCTGTATATCTTGGCTGATCTCAGCATCGCCCAATCGCATGATGGAGCCTTTGCCGAACTGCTTTTCAATCTGCGCTAATGCTGCTGTTAGCGCCTTTTGCTTGTCTCCGCTCATCCCCTCAAACTCTGAAGAGGCTGATTTTTTCTTATCATCCAAGGCCATTTTGATTCCTTTTTCGCTATGTTTAGGGCTATTTCCCGTAGATTTACTGGCTGTTTAACAACTTAGAAGTTACTGTATATAAAAACAGTATTTCTTGCAAGCCCCCATCCCAAGGAATTTACAGATTTTTCTTTCAGACCCTGTCGCTTGTTGTTTTATTCCAATAGAAAAATAAGGGGATAGCGACAGCCCAGACTAAAGCTATCAGGGCCATACCCGGTAATTTGTCGCCCATACCCCAGTTACCCGCTCCCAACTTCATTCCCGCCTCGTATGAGAGGGGTCCTGCAATTGCTCCCAGCGCAGCCCCCAATATGGGCCTCCCTTTTAACCAGATCAAAGAGCCATTGATCGTGCTGGCGACCAATACCCATAGCGCCCACATCCAAGCAGGGGATAAATATTGACTGGGCCAAACATCATTAAAGCCCAAAAAACCTAAATTCATTATTAGTGAGTCAGCACTCACTCCGTATAGAAAGGCTTTGCATAATAGAACCCCCTCTGCCTTCCGATCCTCAGATTGCCATATATGAAAAAATACATAGACTAGGGTTCCAAGTACCGCCCAGAATGCCTGGTTATGGGCCGCACCCAAAACACAAGCAAACCACCCTACTTGAAAGAAAATAAAGTTCCAAACTTTAGCCATCATTCATTAAACCCTAGATATGAAAAAGGCCACTGCGAAACGCAATGGCCTTCAATTTGGTGGCGAATCAGGGATTTGAACCCCGGACCTGCGGATTATGATTCCGTCGCTCTAACCAGCTGAGCTAATTCGCCGAACTCGAGATTATAAGATGAAAAGGAACTCTTAGCGAGGTCTCAATAGCTCAAAGAGCTGTTCTTGCCCCACCGTGAAGTAATCGCCTCGGCCACCGGCCCTGAGGATGTGGCCCGCTTTGGCGGTGTTATATACGCCATCTTGCAACAAAGACTGGTCGATGTGGATATTCACTACC
>Ga0364908_10398_pt1 | contig 12152 bp, 10 predicted proteins | sample ExccelJu500002D4_2_FD_206965 | JGI IMG/M metagenome (GOLD analysis project Ga0364908, IMG submission 206965) | Enriched cells from Trout Bog Lake Hypolimnion, Wisconsin, USA - BchlTB.July02.5000.02.D4 | ecosystem: Environmental > Aquatic > Freshwater > Lake > Hypolimnion/Profundal zone | place...
ATACATATGGTCACGTTATTCAATTGACCTATAGCGAATTAATCAATGTTGGATTTTCATTAAAGGGGAGTTGGAACAACGATTTTTTTAAAAATGACCACCCTATTGTTTTAGAACTGGGATGTGGAAAAGGAGAATACACCGTGGGACTCGCCCGGCTCTTTCCGGACAAGAATTTTATCGGGATCGATATCAAGGGATCCAGGATGTGGTCAGGTGCAAAGGAAGTTCATCTGAATGAACTCAGAAACTGTGGTTTTGTAAGGACTAATATTGAGTTGTTATCCCATTTTTTTGCGGCGGATGAAGTTTCGGAAATCTGGATTACGTTTCCGGATCCTCAGATGAAAAGGACGAACAAAAGACTAACGGCAGTCAGATTTTTAAAGCAATACAGTGAAATTCTTCAGCCGGCAGGTGTTATTCACCTGAAAACAGACAGTGATTTCCTCTATCGGTATACCCTTGCCACAATTGAGGTAAATCATTTCCCGGTGCAGGTAAATACCAGCGATTTATACAATTCCGGATTGGCTGATGAGATTCTAAGTATCCGGACTTATTACGAACAACAATGGCTTGACCGGGGCAAAACGATAAAATATCTGAGATTTATACCTCATGGAGAAAATCTTACAGAACCTGAGGTTGAAATAGAATTGGATGATTACCGGAGTTTTGGCCGGAATTCAACGAACAGAGATCATATAGAAACAAGGAGATAAGTGTCAGATTTCTATCAGAGCGTTTTTGAGGTGGTCAGGCAGATTCCGGCCGGAAGGGTTACCAGTTATGGTGCGATTGCCCGTTACCTGGGAACCGCAGGATCATCCCGAATGGTGGGGTGGGCGATGAACCTGTCTCATCATCAGGAAAACTATGTTCCGGCACATCGGGTAGTCAACCGGAACGGTTTGCTTACCGGGAAAATTCACTTCGGATCACCCGAGCAAATGCAGGAATTGCTTGAAAACGAAGGAATCATGGTTGAAAACGACCAGGTTGTCGATTTCAAAACACTCTTTTGGGATCCAATGATTGAGTTGAGATAGAAACACGGGCGCTGTGTCATTTCAGGCTTGGAGTATGAATATGGCACAAATAGCAGATGTTAACCGGCTGCCGGCAAAACTTACCGGGTATAAGTTTGTTAAGTCAATGCAAGCTTAAGGATTAAAGACAGGAAGGGGATGATTTTGCAGCCAGCAGCCCAAAGCCAAATGTCAGCTGCATTTAATGAATCCTGAATAACGAAAATTAATATTCTTACAGAGCCAAAATAATTTTGAAGTAAATTTAGAAAAACGAGAATGGCAATTATACCAAAAACAATTACAGATATCCTGCGGAAAGTAAATTTCCCGGGGACTAATGATAATGTGGTGGATCTTGAAATGGTTCAGGAGATCCGGACAGCGGGTAGCCGGATTAGTTTTACCCTGGTTTTTCAGCATGATAACGATCCGAATATCCAGGCAGTATCCGAGGCTTGTGCCACTGAAATTGAAAATGCCCTCGGAAAAGAATACGATATTTTGATCACCCCCAAAGGGCTTCACCGGATGAAAGCTCCGGTTCTGCCTGGTGTCAGGAATATCATTGCCGTTGCATCAGGTAAGGGTGGAGTCGGGAAATCAACTGTGGCTACAAACCTCGCTGTTGCAATGGCTAAGAGCGGGGCGAAAGTTGGACTGATCGACGCCGATATTTTCGGTCCTTCCATTCCCAAGATGTTTGGAGAGGAGGATGCACGTCCACTAATGGAAGAGATTGAAGGTCGCGACATGATTCTTCCAATTGAAAAATTCGGGGTCAAAATGCTCTCTATCGGATTTTTTGGAAATAAGGATAACGCGCTGATCTGGCGCGGTCCGGTAGCTTCCAATGCCCTGAAGCAACTCATTATTCAGGGACTATGGGGAGATCTTGATTATTTGCTGATCGACCTTCCTCCGGGCACCAGCGATATTCATCTTACTGTTGTTCAGACACTTCCGGTTACAGGGAGTGTGATTGTGACTACTCCCCAGGATGTGGCACTTGCAGACGTTATTAAGGGCGTTTCGATGTTCAGAAGCAAGTCAATCGAGGTTCCCGTATTGGGAATCGTCGAAAACATGTCATGGTTTACCCCTGAAGAACTTCCTGATAATAAATATTTTATCTTTGGAAAGGATGGCGGCCGGAATCTTGCTGAGGAAATGAGTATTCCTTTCCTGGGTCAGATCCCTATTGTGATGAGTATCCGTGAAGGTGGCGACCAGGGAATTCCGGTGGCATGGAGCGAAAATTCTCCCACAGGAAAGGCATTTTTAGACCTGGCGGCCAATGTTATTGAGCAGTTGAACTACAGAAACGAAAATTTAAGACCCACCGAACGGGTTCGGGTTAAAAAGTCATAGCGGCATCATTTCTCTTTGTATCTTTACCGTAGATCTATAGCAAAGTAATTTATTCACGGATGAGACCTTCATGAACTGTCATTTGAAACAAACAGGAAGAAATATTCTGCTTCTTTATTTGTTAATTGAAGTTTTTACTGGATGTTCTACAAAAAAGAATACCGGGGCTTCACGGGCATATCATAATTTGTCCGCGCATTACAATGTCTATTTTAATGCAAAGGAGAGTATGAAGGCAGGCCTGTCACGCATAGATCAAAGTCTGCAGGACGATTATACCCATACACTCCCGATTTCAAAGGGCACTATACCTGATGCCGGGAAGGTGGCCACTTCTGAAATGGATCTCGTAATTACCAAGTGCAACAAGCTGATCAAGCTTCATTCCATCACCAGAAGCCCGCAAAGGAAACCCAATAATTCTGAACATTATAAAAAATTTGCATCCAAGGGTGAATATAATAAATGGGTAGACGACAGTTACTTATTGATGGGAATGGCCAGTTATTATAAGCACGATTACCACAGAGCCATCGAAAACTTCAATTTTGTAATCCGTAAATTTTCTGATCAACCCACCCGTTATGATGCCTTTCTCGGGATGGCAAAATCATACATTGAAACAGGTGATTTTCCGCAGGCGCTTGAAATCTTTAACTCCCTCACTAGGGACGGAAGTTTTCCGAAGAGGCTAAACAGTGAACTTAACCTCGCTGAGGCTCATTATTATTTAAAAAAAAATGAGCCGGACCTGGCAATCCCTTTTTTAAGAACTGCCCTCGAATCAGGACTTCCTCACGCTGTTAAACTTCGTGTAAATTACATCCTTGCGCAATTACTGACCTTAGCCAACCAACCGGAAGAAGCGTCCAGGCAATATTCCCACCTGCTAAAAATGAGGCCAAACTATCAAATGGCCTTTAATGCCAGAATATCACGGATGGAAATCCTGGGAGGGAACAATAAGGATATCCGAAATCAGCTGGAGAAGATGCTGAAAGCTGAAATCAACCTGGAATACCGGGACCGGATTTATTATGCAAAAGCCAATATTGCACTTAAGGAGAACAGGAAACAGGACGCAATTGAGAATCTTAAAAATTCGGTGCGTTACAGCGCGAACAATCCTAAGCAACGGGCAATTTCAAGTCTTGATCTTGCCAGAATATTTTTTGAAGAGAATGCCTATCTGCAGGCAGCATGTTATTACGACAGTGCCGTGGCAGTAATTGATGTAAACTACCCTGGGTACCCCGAAATTATGAACCGCGCATCCGGACTGAGAAGCCTTGCCAAAGAGTTGAATACAATCCAACGTGAAGACAGCCTGGAAAAATTGGCGATGATGTCTGAGAAGGATCGTAATGGATTGATTAATAAAATAATAAAAGATTTGCAAGAGAAGGAAGCGCGTAAACTGGCAGCCGAAAATGCTGAAAAAGCCAATCAGAATTACTTCAGATCACAGCAATCCAGACAGCAGATAAGCGCTACGAATACCAATGAAAACCAATGGTATTTTTATAACTCAGTGACCGTCGGAATTGGGAAATCGGATTTCCAAAGAATTTGGGGTAAACGCAACCTTGAGGATAATTGGCGTCGGAAAAATAAGCAGAGTATCCTGGAAATTGAACCTGAACAACAACAAGACTCTATTTCTAAGGATGTGGCCATTGAATTGAAGAAAAAGGCAACCGATCCCCAAAAAGCTGAGTATTATCTTCAGGATATCCCCCTTACTGATTCACTGATGCGGGTTTCGACAGAGAAGTTAAAAAGTGCCATGTTTGGTGCCGGCAGGATATACCGGACAGAATTCAGCGATTTTCCACGCTCCATAGAAATGCTGCTTGAGCTAAACCGAAGATTTAAGGGAAGTATTTATGAACTTCCTGCCTATTTTGAGCTTTACCAATTGTATAAGGAGAATAGTGACATGGTTAATGCAGAGGATTATAAACAACGCATTATCACCGGATATTCTGAGTCCAAGTATGCCAAATATCTGTTAAATCCAAAATATTTTGCAGAGATTGAGGAGAAGAACGAAGCTATTGAAAAGAAATACGGCGAAATCCTGCGACTTTTCCTGGCTTACAACTATCCCAAAGCCGGGGAAGAAGCATCCCAAACTTTGGCTATGAATCCGGACAGTACGATTGTTTCAAAAATAAAATTTATTGAAGTAGCTGCCAATGGAGCAGCGCAGGATCGTACTGTATTTTCCAATAACCTTGATCAATATATTAAGACTTTTCCGAAGAAGCCTACAACTCCTATTGCTATCCATATCCGTGAGTTAATTGCCAGCAATGCCCTTTCAGACTATCAGCAGCTTTTGGCCAAGGGTTATATCAAGGAGGAGATCACCAATGAAGAGCTGAAAAATGGCAAAGATCATGCGAATGATGAGTTTGGTGGTAAGTATTCGTACGACGGGAACTTATTCCATTACTATGTGATTGCATTCTCCAAGGAGGCAAAAGTGGATGTGAACCGGCTGATTTACGACATCGCTAATTATAATCTGGATTATTATACAGATACCGATTTTGATATTGAACCGATTAACCTGGATTCCAAAACACAAATGGTTTTAGTGCGAAGTTTCCCGGATAAGGATGAAGGGTTGATCTATTTCAGGTCAATTATCCGAAAACGTCCCGTATTCCAGGCTTTAAAAGGATTGGAATATATCAACTTTGTCACTTCCTCGACCAACTACAGGACCATTATTGAAGAGAAGGATTACCTTTCGTATGTGCCTTTTTTTGTCAAAAACTACAATCCATACATCAGTTCCAACATTCCCGCAGATCTGTTGCCAAATCCGCAGGAATTACTTGCAAAAGCCAGAAAAGAAGAAGAATCAGTTAATAAGGGGAAGTTTGTATTAGTCCAACCTGTTGAGGCTAAGGATTCGGCCAGACACATGAACCCAGTTTCACCGGTGGGTTATACAGGACCATATTTCACAGAAAAAAGCTCGGCCTATTGCTATTCCTTCATTTATCTGAAAAAGCAAGCCGATGAAGCTAAATTATTCAACGCCTTTGAACGGTTCAACAAAGCGAATTATGGATCACCGGCGATTAAAGTAAGCGTTGAATCCTTGGATGACAAACGTGGAATATTGATTATTAGTGGATTAGGGGAAAAGAACTCTGCCCAGGCCTATTTGCAAAGATCGTCTTCTGACCAAACGCTGACTAATTCGCTAAAAGGGATCAACTTCCGGAATTTTATCATTAGTATTGAGAATCTGAAGATTTTCCGCAATGAGAAAAATGTGCTGCAATACATGGATTTCTATAATCAGTTGAAGTAATTTAGCCATTTTTTCGGAAGACTAAATATCTTTAAATTAGACAAGTATTTTCAATTAGTTAGCAAAAACTAAAATGCGGTATTCCAAAGAATTTATAGGGGAGGCACTAGGTACCTTTCTGTTGGTATTATTTGGGTGTGGATCAGTAGCAGTTTCCGTGTTATTTGGTGCATATCAGGGAATTGTGCAAATTGCCTTGGTGTGGGGAATCGGTGTTACACTGGCCATCTATCTGACCCGCCATTTGTCGTGTGCCCATCTAAATCCGGCTGTAAGTATCGCAATGGTCATCGGGAAAAGGATGTTGGCCCGTAAATTACCGGTATACCTTATTGCGCAATTCACGGGTGCTATCCTGGCCGGATTGGTGATCTATCTTCTTTTTGGACCATCAATTGCTGCATACGAAAGTCTTCACAGGATTATCCGGGGAACTCCTGAATCGGTTCAGACCGCCAAAATGTTCGGTGAATATTACCAGGGTGCGGGGAGTTCAGCGGTAGTATCTTTACCTCTTGCCATCGGTGCTGAAACCTTTGGAACTTTTGTGCTGTTACTGATGATTTTTGCCCTTACCGAAGGGTGCAATATTGGACGGCCAAACGATGCATTGGCACCGCTATTTATTGGATTGACCGTAAGTTCCATAATTTGTCTGGTTGCGCCGCTCACTCAGGCAGGGCTGAACCCTGCACGCGATTTTGGTCCGCGGCTTGTGGCCTGGGTTACCGGATGGGGCCCTGCAGCATTTCCCGATCAGGTTGGAGGATTCTTTTTTGTGTATATCCTGGGGCCAATAATTGGCGGGATATTGGCTTCCCTCTTTTTTGTGTATTTTCTTGAACCTGCAATGAAAGGTTCAAACCCAAAGTGTGATTGCAACTGCAACAATGATAATCGGATAAAATAGTAAAAAGGAATAGATGAAAAAAACACGACTTATTTTGGTGGCCGGATTTCTTGGTGCAGGAAAAACCACCCTTTTATGGGAGGCAGCCCAGCGAATTATGGATGACGGAAAGCGCGTTGGACTGATTACCAATGACCAGGCACCTGATCTGGTAGATACTGCCATACTTTCCCGTAATGAGGTACAGGTTAAGGAAGTCAGTGGAAGCTGTTTCTGTTGTAATTTCAACGGATTGATAAACAGCATGAAGGAGGTCCGTAATTCGGCAAATGCCGATGTGATCATCGCAGAACCGGTGGGCAGCTGCACCGATCTTTCAGCGACCATCGTCCAGCCGCTTAAGGAAAAGATGGGAAGTGAATTTTTAATCAGCCCGCTTACGGTCCTTGCCGATCCTGAGAGACTCGAAGATATTTTAAACGGTGGCAGTGCAGGACTTCACCCCAGTGCGGCTTATATTTTCCGAAAACAGCTTGAAGAGAGCGATATCATCCTGATCAGTAAAACCGATCAGCTCAAACCAGATGAATTGGCCCTATTGAAGGAGAAGGTAAAGCTGAATTTTCCGGATGCTGATGTGATGACAATCAGTGCAGTTTCCGGAGAGGGTATTGGTGAGTGGCTCAATGAGGTAACCCGCCGGACTGATTCTGGTAAGCGGATTGTTGAGGTGGATTATGATCTCTATGCAGAAGGTGAGGCGGTTCTTGGCTGGTTGAATACTACGATTGAACTCGGAGGAGATCCCACAAACTGGGATGATCTTGCACGGAATCTCATGCAGGAGCTGAGTCAGCAGTTCGACAGGCTGAAAGCATCGGTTGGGCATCTCAAGATTATCCTTGAATCGGGTGAAAACTACCTGATCGCCAACCTGACAGGGTTAAACAGTACCCTGAAGTTTCGCGGTCTGGCCGGAATAAGTACCAAGGCCCGTCTAACCTTAAATGCCCGCGTGGAGATGAGTCCTGGCGAGCTGGAACAAATCGTCCGAATGACACTTAGTAACTATTCAAAGGATAACCTGACTGCAAATATTAGGGCATTGCGTTGCCTGAGTCCGGGCCGGCCCAATCCAACCTATCGCTTTGATCATATCATTCGAAACTAAAATATTAAATTTATTTGCCTCTAATAAATTTTATAACAATATGGAAACAAATCAGTTGATTCTTGAAAAAGTAAGTCCTTTTGACTTCGAAAAGACCGTGGAATTATTGACGGCTGAAGCTGAACGGCGTAACTGGATGATTCCGGCGGTTCACGATTTGCAGCAATCTTTGGCCAAATCGGGTAAGGCGGTGAGATCTGTAAAGGTGATCGAAGTTTGCAAACCTCAATATTCGGGTCAAATGCTGGAGAAAAATGACGAAAGGATTGTTTCGGTGATTATGCCTTGCCGGATATCGGTTTACCTCAAAGAGGACGATAAAACCTATGTAGCCTTTCTGGATGGCGAAAGACTTGCTGCAGGCTTACCTGGGAATGTACATGAAGTTATAGTGGCGGCCTCAGATGAGGTGATTGAGATTATTGATGCTGTAATTCATTAATTTTCACGAACCAGCAATTTTCTTTGTGTCCGGGTAACTGTTCTGAATATGAACAGTCACCCGGGCATTTTCATTTTATAGAGATGTGATGACCACCGGTTTTAAATCAGGCTGAAACATTCATTCCAATTTGATTGTTTCTGTAAGGAAGTCTTTGAAATAAGGAATATTTATTAATGAAAACCGGATTATTCGATGGAATTGTTTAAGGAAACGGATAAACTCGCCACAGTAATTCATAAAGACCATACCTTACTCCCTGTAATAAACAGGTTTGGTTTAAAACTGGGGTTTGGCGATGCTACAATCAAACAGTTATGTGTCACAAATGGCATTGATGTTACGTTCTTCCTCGAAATTATTAATGTGTTCAGGAATGAGAATTATTTTTCCGAGAAAAAATTACTTGATTTCTCGGTGGTCATTGTGATTGATTATCTGCGAAAAACTCATAAATATTATCTGGAATATGTCTTCCCTGAGCAGGAGAGGTTAATTGATCTGTTCCTGCAGGACTGCTACGGCGAATGCAAAGAGAATGAGCTCGTCAGAAAATTCTATCATAATTTCAGGGAAGAGTTTATCAATCATGTTCAGATCGAAGAGCTGCGGGTATTCCCTTATATTCTCAAACTCAAGGAAGCGATCCTCGACCCTTTGGATAAAGATGTGTTTTTCAGTGAATACCGGGGCTCAAATATCCGTGGTTTTGAAAAGGAGCACAGTGATATGGATGAAAAAATGTTTGATCTGAAAAATATAATTATAAAATATCTGCCGCCCAATTATGATCCAAATATCGGTAATTCATTGTTATCCAGCCTTTTTATGTTTGAAAAGGATATGAAAAACCACTCACGGATTGAAGACAAAATTCTAATTCCCAAAGTCAGGCAACTTGAAAAGATGATCGGGAAAGATGAATAGCAGCTTAAATAAAATAATTGTTATTTGTAATTCGGATATCATTCTGGCCGGAATGGCTGAAATTTTAACCGGCTGCAATTCTGACGAGGTTATCCTGCTGCACCTTTCAATCGAGTTAATGGATTATCCTTATTTATCGGGATACATCCTTGTTATCCTTCCATTGAGCATTTTTGAAATGAATGAACGGTTACTGAACCAAATATTTTCCCATGTCCGGAAAACTAAATAATTGTATCTTAACCTTAATGAAAAAGAAGAGAACTCCGGCGACAGTATTAATTTATATGACAATAAGATATTGATTGTCAATAAAATAAATGAATCTCTGGACGCTTTGGGAACAAAGCGTGAATCCGGAACGATTGATGAACTTACCAGACGGGAAATTGATGTTCTGCAGCTGGTCTCCAAAGGGTTGGCTAACAAAGAGGTTGCAGACCGGTTGTCGATTAGTATCCACACCGTCATTTCACACCGGAAAAACATTTCGGAAAAAACCGGTATAAAATCGGCCTCAGGGCTGACCATGTATGCAGTCCTGAAAAAGATCATCGATCTGGACGACATCAGTACTTCGGATCTCATTTAAATCATCATATCTTGGGATTGTGGCTCCCGGGGGTGCCGGCTAATTTTGGATCGTCAATTAAACGATTCAAAATGAGAATAATTTTACTTTTTATGGCAATCGGCGGTTTTTTTAATGCCTTGGGCCGGAATATCGCATCCGACCATGTCAAAAATATGGGAATATCCGTTGACAGTATCAGCAAAGTTGTTACCCTCGAGGAGATTACTGTAAGCGGCATTCAGCGCATCACGGGAATGGGGCGTATGACCGAGGTTCATGAGGGGATAATCTATTCCGGAAAGAAAAACGAAGTCCTGATACTCGACAGCATTAACGCAAATACTGCGCTGAATAATCCGCGGCAGGTTTTGGGGAGGATCCCGGGCAGTAACTATTCTGAGACGGAAGGAGGGGGATTTCCTTCGAACGGCATCGGATTCCGGGGATTAAATCCTGCTCAATCCATCGAAACCAATACCCGGCAAAACGGGTATAATATTACAGCCGATTTATATGGCTATCCTGAATCCTATTATCTGCCCCCTCTCGAGGCTGTTGAACGAATTGAAGTCACACGCGGAGCATCTTCCCTGCAATTTGGTCCGCAGTTTGGTGGAGTGATCAATTATATCCTTCAGAACGGTACTTCGGATCGCCCGTTTGAAGGGAGCTTCCAGCAGACAACCGGAAGTTTTGGTTTGCATAACTCTTACCTCTCGATGGGCGGAACAAATCGGAAATGGCACTATTTTGCCTACTCGCAATATAAAGATCTTACTGGTTGGAGACCAAATTCACAGGTCAGTCAGTTCACAGGGTTTGCTAAAGTTGAGTATGAAGCTACAGATAAATTAAAGGTGGGGCTTGAATATTCGCTCCTGCGCAACACGATCCAGATGGCCGGAGGATTGGATGACGCTCAGTTTAATCAAAATGCGCATCAATCGGTCAGAGCGCGGAACTGGCTAAGTTCGCCCTGGAACATTGTGGCTTTAACAGCGCAATATCAATTAAGTGAAAATACTTCAATTACCTTAAAATCTGCCTTAAACATAAGCGCCCGTAATTTAGTCTGGCGAAATGAAGACGGTGGTATTCAAACTCCTGACAGCATAAGTCCGGTAACGAATACTTACGTTCCGAGAGAAGTAGAACATGAGGGTTTTGTTAGTTCAACGAGTGAATTAAGGTTGCTCTCACAGTACAAACTTGGCAACTCACATCAGACTCTGGCTGCAGGAGTGCGCTATTTTGACGGATATATGAAACGGCAGGAAGGGGGTCCAGGCTCTACCGGAAGTGATTTCGATCTAAATTTATACGGAGGCAATTATGAAAATGATCTGAGTTTCAAGACCACTAATCTGGCGGTTTTTGCAGAGAATACATGCAGGATCGGAAACAATCTGTCTGTCACTCCGGGATTTCGCTTTGAGTATCTGAGGTCAGCCGCTAAAGGGTATATTACTGACGATGCCTCAGATGACATTTTAAGGGTTAACCGCTCCAAAAACCGGAATATTCCGCTTGCAGGATTTGGACTTCAATTTAGAACATCCTCAACAACAAATATTTATGCCAATTGGTCGCAAGCCTACCGGCCGACAGATTATTCAAATCAGACACCAATTGGGGTGTCATCCAAAATAGACCCAGACCTGAAGGATGCCCGTGGCTGGAATGCCGACCTGGGGTGGAGGGGAACAGTCAGGAATTATTTGAATTTTGATGTGGGAGCCTTTTATATGGCTTATAATCATCGAATTGGAATAGAATTGCTGACGGATGTCAATGGAAATCCATACACCTACCGGACCAATGTGGCCAATTCGGTCCATCAGGGGATCGAAACCTATATTGAACTAAATCCCGTTAAGATGCTGACTGGGAAATCAAAGGTAGGAGAAGTCAGCTTTTTCAATTCATTGGCCTGCATAAATGCCCAATATGTAAACGGACAATTTCGGGGTAACTGGGTGGAGTTTGCCCCAAATATCATTGACCGCTTTGGAATGACTTATGCAATCGGCAGGTTTTCAACCACCTGGCTGATCAGTTATACCTCGCGTTCCTTTGCCGATGCCAACAATACACGCTTTAGTCCAGATGCCGCGGTAGGTGTGATTCCTGCCTACCAGGTGATGGACTGGAGCGCATCGCTGAAGATAAGAAATTACAACCTGAAATTTGGGGTGAATAATCTGGCCGACAAACGCTATTTTACGATGCGTACGGATGAATATCCGGGTCCTGGTATTATTCCTTCGGTTGCCCGAAGCTTTTACTTCGGATGGGGTGCCAGGTTTTAATCTTATAATACATCAGGGTATTTTCAACTTAAAGCAGGTTCCAATGCAATCCCACGTAATATACAGGGAGTTCGGTTTGCCTGAGCACTGTAATTAGGTCACTGCGCCGTTGTCCGGGAATTAATCCCTGCCCGAATGATGGGTTA
>Ga0364908_10407_pt1 | contig 12000 bp, 6 predicted proteins | sample ExccelJu500002D4_2_FD_206965 | JGI IMG/M metagenome (GOLD analysis project Ga0364908, IMG submission 206965) | Enriched cells from Trout Bog Lake Hypolimnion, Wisconsin, USA - BchlTB.July02.5000.02.D4 | ecosystem: Environmental > Aquatic > Freshwater > Lake > Hypolimnion/Profundal zone | place...
CTGTCTGCCTATTCGTCAAACCACCCAGGAATTCGATCGCCTTTAAAAAACGGGCCCTGACAAGCTCCTTACCTAAGATGGCCGCAGAATCGAAGAGGGGCGGCCCCTCTCTCTTGCCCATCAATGCGGCAAAGAGGGTCGGCATCACGGCCTTTTTGTGGTGAAGCTGAAGCCTCTCAGCTACTATCCTCGAGGCTTGGTTCACATCGCTAGAACCCCACGAGTCGTTCCTTTCGAGCGCCCAAATCATGCCCTGCAAAGTCGAAGCAGCTTGGACGGGCTCCACTATGCTAAAGAGCTCTTTGGTGTAGGGCAGATTGTTGACGAAGAAGAAGCCGCAAAGCTCCATAAAGTCGCCAAAGGTCTTAATACGCGTGTGGCAAAGCGCCATCAGACGCTCCATAAAGTTATCGTTAAAGCGCCACGTGCAGAGCCTCTCCCACAAGCGATCTTGAGGGATGGTCTTGATGATGTATTGCTGGTTGATCCAGTCGAGCTTTTTCACGTCAAAGACAGCACCAGAGACGCCAATTCTCTTGTCGTCAAAATCACGGCAGATCTCCTCCAGCGAGTAGATCTCTCGATCGTCCGGTGTGCTGTAGCCCATCAAGGTCAAGAAATTTAAAAAAGCTTCTGGTAGGTACCCACTGTCCCGATAAAAGAAGATCGAGGTCGGGTTTCTCCTTTTGGAGAGTTTCTTGCCGTCGGTTCCTAAGAGAAGCGGCATGTGCATAAAGGTCGGTTTTTCCCACCCAAACGCCTCATAGAGAAAGATGTGCTTGGGCGTCGAGCTCATCCACTCATCGCCGCGGATCACATGGCTAATCTCCATCAGATGGTCGTCAACCACATTGGCGAGATGATAGGTAGGAAAACCATCCGACTTAAGCAGCACCTGGTCGTCGACATCGGCCCAAGGAGAAGTGACCCGTCCCTTAATAGCATCATCGTAACAGCAGTCCCCGGTCAAAGGCATCTTGGCGCGGATCACATAGGGGAGCCCCTGCTCTTCGCGTTCGAAGATCTCCTGGAAGCTTAAGTTGCGGCACCGCCTGTCATACCCAACGCGTCCGCCCCTCTTGGCCAAGACTTCGCGCATCTCAGCCAAATCTTGCGCTGTGCAGAAGCATTTATAGGCAAGGCCCTTATCGAGGAGATGTTCGGCATACTTCTTGTACATCGGAAAGCGCTCGGATTGACGGTAGGGGCCGTATTTTCCCCCTTTGTCAGGTCCTTCATCCCATTCAATACCACACCAAGAGAGCGCATCGAAGATGCTCTTTTCGTACTCAGGGCGGCTTCTCACCCTATCTGTATCTTCAATTCTTAGGATAAATTTGCCCCCATGGCGCTTGGCAAAAATCATGTTAAAGAGGGCCATGTAGGCTGTTCCTACGTGCGGATCTCCCGTGGGAGAAGGGGCTATGCGGACTCGTACACTCATCTTCGCGACCTGTAAGGTTAAAAAGTTAAAAAGAGATTATACTTAAAATGATCCTTAAGAGCAAGAATCTAGATTTTTTTTTAAAGTTCTATAGGTATACGGTCCTATTGGAAAATTGCTGTAATCAATCATCAAAACCTCCGGTTGCGAGGCTTGATTTTCGGCAGCTTTCACTTAAGCTCAAATATGAAATTATTTTCGAGGAATGGTATAAGGTGCGGCAAAAAACGCTAGGTAAAAAAAATTGTAAATTTCAACACTCCGAATTTGGCAGTGATCTGTGCTTGCCTCCGATTTTTGAAGTTTTTTTTATTAAATGAAACAAAAAAAATGTTTCAAAAATATTTGAGCCTGAATTGTTTAAGTAAAAATTTGTGTTTTCATCTTTTACGAGAATAGACTTTTAATATTCAAAAAATTACAATGCTTTTTCTCGTTGAGAGAATTCAAAAATGTCGGTGCAAAACGAGGATGTTTTGCATAATTTCGGCCACTTTTCGGCCAAACGAAACGTACAAGATGATGCAGTTTGCAACAAGGGCTTGAATTTAGCTATTTCTAGGAAGAATGCATCAGATCGTTCGTTGCAACCAGCTGAAAAGTGGCCAAACTTAGAGCTAAGACCTAAAAGAATAGGAGGCTAAAAATGATCAATACAACTTACTCTGCACACTTAATTCCCCCTAGTTTACAGACTACTTCTTCCTTTTCCCCTTCTTCCCCCGCTGATTTGAATGCCTATTTGCAGAAGATCGATTATCGTCTAGTCGACAGTGTCTGCTTGCCTATGGGAAAAATTGCTCCTTTAACTTCAGAGCTTGCAATGCAATTGCTACAGCGCGGATATGTATTACGCTTTGAGCCTACTACACGTTGCTGTTTTTTAAGTTTTGGGTTATTTGGTGGGGGAAAAAAAGAGGCAGATGATTATTTAGAGCAAGGAAAAAATTACTTACGCCAAGGAAACCTAGAAGGAGCCTTTGGTTTCTTTACAAAAGCCATTGAATCAGCTCCAGAAGAGTCCAGAGATCGGTATTATTTTGAGCGAGGAGTAGCATTTGAGCAATGCCGTAAATTAGATGATGCGAAAAGAGATTATGAAGAAGCAGACAAACTTGGTTGTAGTGCTGCACGTGCAGCATTACTCCGTGTGCAAGAGGCTGATGTAGCTCCCCAAGCAACCTTCGCTTTACCTACTGATGACAAGATGCACTCGCTTACTATGCTCACTCCAATTACACCTGTAGTTTGGGCATCTCAAGGATCTAGAGCAATTGGGGAATCTATAGGAGCTATAAAATCTGGGGGATCTGGGGGATCTGGGGGATCTATAGAAGAAGAAGAAGATTTTATAGATTGGGATGATTCATTTGAAGCAGAAGTTGATTACGAGTTAGCAACGAAGTTGTTGTTGCGGACCCCTTCCCCGTCTCTATTAAAGAGACATAAAACGGACAGAGACTTTCCGGTTCCGTACCTCCAGCCATTTTTCAGTCTGCCTCCATTGACACCCGGTATGCTTGTGCGCTCTTTACTTCCTAATCCAACAATTTTTGAGCAATTAATTCAATATGGGGTTATTTCTGAAAGTGGTAAATTACAAAACACCTGGGAAAAAAAATTACCTCCAAGTCTTGCGTCTCTTAAAGACCTTTTACACAGGGTTGAAACAGGTGACGTCAAGACTTTAAATACCTATGTAAGCCGCGCAAAAGAAAGTAGAACTTTTGTGTACATCCTCAGAAAAATTGTACATGATTCCAAACACAATCCCAATTTGGCTATTGCCGCAGCTAATGCAATCACCATTTTAAACATGGCAGGAGAATTGTTTTACTCTGAGGATTTGAGCGGAATTCGCATTCCTGGAGCAAATTTGCAAGGTATTGTTTTAGACAAGGTCTCTTTGCGAGGAGCTGACTTAAGTGGCGTGTGTTTTAGCCAGGCATGGCTTCAAGAAGCTGACCTCCGAGAGTGCGAGATGCGGGATGTAAGTTTTGGTGAAAGACCGTCTATCCATTTTGGTGCTGAAGTAAAGGCGTGTTGTCTATCGACTGATGGGAAATGGATTTTAGCTGGGGGTAAAAAAGCAACGCTTAAGCTCTTTGAGTTTGCATCAGGGAGGGAAGTTAGGAGGATTGAAGGCGCGCAGAATCCCTTGGTAGTGTCAGGAAGAGAAACTGTAGAAAATGAACAGGATACTGTAAGTATAGCGCTCTCTCAAGATGGGAAAGTTGTCCTTGCTGCTTATTTGGACAAAACAGTGAGTTTGTGGGATGTTGCTTCGGGAGAGAAGATTTGGAGTTTTAAGCATTCAGATGATATCGCTAGCGTAACCATGTCTCAAGACGGAAGATATGCCTTGTTGGGAAGCCGCGATAATACGCTCATAGCGTTGGATCTTGTGTTAAGAAAGGCAATAAGGAACTTCACAGGACATGAGGATGAGATCTCTAGCGTAGCTCTTTCTCAAGATGGAAGGTATGCCCTTTCAGGAAGTTATGATGCGACACTCAAATTATGGGAATTTACATCGGGTAAGGAGATAAGAAATTTTGTAGGACATTCAGATGTTGTTACTAGTGTAGCCTTTTCCCAGGATGGGCGGTACGTTCTTTCGGGAAGCAGAGACCATACATCGAAGCTTTGGAACCTTGTATCGGAAAGTGAGATTAGGAGTTTTGTAGGACATGCAAACTGGGTTCATAGTGTGGCCTTTTCTCCAGATGGAAAGTACATTCTTTCTGGGGGTGAAGACAAGATGCTTAAAATATGGGATTCACAGTCTGGTAACGAGATAAGAAGCTTTGTAGGGCATACACAGTTCATCACTAGCGTGGCTTTTTCTCCAGATGGAAAATATGCTCTTTCTGGAAGCGAAGATAAAACGCTTAAAGTATGGGAGCTTCAGTTAGAAAGAGGGATGCAGCACTCTGCAGGGCTTATGAGTAAGGTTGTCAGCGTAACCCCTTCTCAAGATGGGCGTGTTCTTTTGGGAAGTGCGGACAGTGCATTTAAGATATGGGATTTACAATCGGGAAGAGAATTAGAAAGCTTTGTAGGCCATCAAGGTGTGACCAACGTCACCCTTGCGCCCGATGGAAAATCTGCTCTTTCTGGAAGCTCTGATGGTACACTCAAGTTGTGGAACTTACAGCAGAAGCAGGAAGTCAGAAGTTTTACTGGGCATACGAATATTGTTACCAGTGTAGCTTTTTCATTAGATGGGAGGCATATTCTTTCTGGAAGTTATGACAAAACGCTTAAATTGTGGGATTTAAATTCAGGAGAGGAGATAAGAACCTTTGCAGGGCATAGGGATTGTGTTACCAGTGTAGCCTTTTCTCAGGATAGGTATGTTCTTTCAGGAAGCCGCGATAGAAAGCTCAAGTTGTGGGATCTTGCATTAGGGAATGAGATTAGAAGCTTTACGGGGCATACGGGTTGGATTACTAGCATAGCCTGTTCTCAAGATGGACAATACGCCCTCTCCGGAAGTGCGGACCAAACACTTAAATTGTGGAACTTATGGGATGAATCAAAAAAGGAGATAAGTTTTGAAGGTCATACAGGGTGGGTTAGTAGCGTAGCCATTTCGCAAAATGGAAAGTATATTCTTTCTGGGAGTCTTGACGCAACGCTTAAGCTTTGGAATAACCTCGGTCAAGAGCTTTTTACGCTGACGGGATTTACTGGAGGAGTGACAACTTGTGCTATACAAGGCGATTTTGTGATCGCTGGATCGGCCGACCATTCAGTGAAGGTTTGGCATCTTGTAAAGCAGGATGATTCCTCTACCCCGAGCCCACAACTTTTATGGAGTACCCATCATCCACTCTATTGCAAAGGAATGAAATTGCAAGGAGCGAAGCATCTTCCTCTTCAAAGCCTACCACTTCTTGTAGAGCAAGGAGCATTGCTCCAAAGTGAAGAAGCAGCAGCTTTAACAACAAAGTCTCCATCTTTTACTCTTGCAGCTGACTCCCTTGTTGGAGAAATATCTCCAACAGATCATTCACAACCTAGCTCCATGGCTATTATTGACGAAAGCATGCAAGTCTCTTCTCAGAAAACTTCTGCAGTTCTAGCTCTTCCTCAAGTAAGGGGTCGTAGCGCTTGGCCGTATTCTTGGGATAGCGTACGATTAGTTTCTAGTGTGCCGACTCTTCAAGCATTACCCCCTCAAACAGCTCAAGCAGCAACAGCAGTAACTCCTTTAGCACATCCAGTCGATGTAGTAAGCTCCCTTGCTCTACTAGCAGTCGAATCAGATTCTCGAGTAGTGCAATAGCAGTCGAGTAAGACTCTCTAAAGGCAGAAAAATAAAAAAGCTCCTTAGCCAATTCCTCAACTTACTGAACCATTAGGTGGTTAGCTTAAGTTGGACAGAATTTGATGAAATTATTTCCCGCGAATGGTATAAGTCTTGTATTTGATCATAATTTACTTTAAACGACCACAATCCGCTTACTCTAAAGAAGTATGAGCGCTTTCTCTATCTGCCTCCTTTCTTTCCCGCAAAATCACCAGATCCTTCAAGATGTTGTACGCCTCGTGAAGTTGAAGGTCGTTTTGCCCAAACGACTCTAAATCAGCATCCTCCTCGTTGCCATCTTTGCGCTTGATCTCCTTTAAAAAATTCTGGTAATCTTTGTCACCGCTGATCCGCTCAGCAGAGTTCTCCTTCAAAGTCGGCAAGAAGCGCGTGTAGTCCGTCAAGCGCTTCTGCAGGTCAAAGCGGTAGAGCATCTTCACTTTAGAGCGCTGAAAAAAGGGAATGTCAGCAAGGTCGTCCTCAAAATTCTCAGGGATCTTGTCCCCTTCCAGCGGATATTTGGCGTACCGCTCCCCTATCTCCATCTCCGAAAGGGGGCCCGGCACCACAATGTCGGCGATGACTCCTTTCAGTTGAGGCGTCTTGCCCGAGACGGTGTAGTAGCGCCCCCTCGTCACTTTGTATTCGCCTTCTGGATTGACCTTTTCACCCACCGACGTATTGAGTGTAAAGGTCTGAAAAGATCCCTTGCCGTACGTCTCTTTATCGCCCACGATAATAGCGCGGCCGTAGTCTTGCAAGCTCTGCGCCACAATCTCGGAGGCCGAGGCGCTCATGCGGTTCACAAGCACAATGAGCGGTCCAGTCCAAGCAGGGTGGTTTTCAATCTCGCGCAAATTCTGCACAGCGCCCGTGTTGTCCTTGATCGACACGACGATGCCTTTGGTGATGAAGAGTCCAGCGACATCGACAGCCTGAGAAAGAAGACCGCCCGAATTAGACCTTAAGTCCAAAATAATTCCTTTAATCGGCGCTTCGTGGCTATAACGCTCGATCTCTTTCCGCAAATCCAACGCAGAGGAGTTATGCGGATCTTGGTAGAAGGAGTAGAGATGCAGATAGACCAAGATACCGTCCCCAAAGGGCTCTGATGAGGAGGAGAGCCGAGTCTCTTTAAGCACCACTTCGCCCCGCATCACTTTAATGTCCAACTTCTCCTCTTTCTTCAGCCCTTCCTCGTCCGCTTCTCGAATGACGGTGAGCATGACTGGGGTATTTTCCTCACCGCGGATCAGTTCGACGGCGTCGTTAATATCCATCCCTACGACAGGTTCACCATTCACAGCGATGATGCGATCTTTGGCTTTCAGTTCACGCCCTAAGGCGGCGGGGCCTCCCGGCACAATCTTGACGAGGGTAAAGCCGTTGAGGTCGTCACGGAGCTGAACGCCAATGCCAAAGAGCCGCTGCTGTACAGCGATCATAAACTGCATCGCCTCTTCCGGCGTAAAGTACCACGTGTGCGTGTCCAAAGCAGAAGCCACAGACTTTAAGACCTTTGTCAAGATCACCAATTGATCTAACGTGGGGTTTTTGTCTTGGACAATCTCCTCTTCAAAGCGCGCCTGTCTTTTGGCAATTCTCTGAAGCGTTAGATCTCTCACTTCCGGACTTAACGAAGAAACAACCTCGAGCTGCAGGTACCGCATCTTCTTTAAGCGCTCAAGAAGCTCTTGTTCATTCGCAGCCCAATCCATATCCTTAAACTCGTCGAGTGTCGCCTTAGGAAGGTGGGCGTCGTCGACCTCTTTGTCGAGCCGATGCCTTCGGTCGATTGCCTGCCGCATCTTCCAATAGATCTGCTCGTAGGCCTTAAAGTTCGACTTTTGAAAGTCGGTCAAGACCTGCTGTACGTAGGCTGGTGTCGGCTTTAGCCACTCCTCAATATCGCTCTTGATAAAGTAGGTCTTGGTCGGATCGAGCTCAGAGACAAAGTTCTGGAGCGACCGTTCGATGATGAGTGGTGTCAATGTCTTGTACGAAGCGTGCGATTTTAAGATCTCATCGATCTTGGCATTGACCTTTTTCGGTGTTAATTCCGGTAATTTGGTGCCGTAGAGAGGAAGAGAGGAGAAGAAAGTGAAACAAAAAAAGAGAAAATAAAAAAAAGAGTTCGTGTTAAGGTAGGGTCTATCTATGAAAATCAAGCGGCGCATCTTCTATCTCCATCATTTAAGCGATCTTCCAACTGGTGGGAGTACTAAGACACACTACCATGTCGATCTATTAAATCAAATAGGCTATCAAGCGTTTATTGTCTATAACAGAGAGAGCGGCCACTACAGGTGGTATCAAAAGAGGGTGCCCACACTCTACATGGAGCCTTCTGACAAGACGGTTTTTAACTTCGATAAACCTTTAAAAACAGCAGATGGACAGGAGCAGAAACCGTTCTCGCCAGACGACCTGTTGGTCATCGAACACAACTGGCTCTACCGCATGTTGCCCGTCTTTGAGGCAAAAAACCTCCAGATGGTCGTCTTTAACCAAAACACCTACCACAGTTTCCCTGACGCGATGATAAAGAAACGACCTTGTTGCTTGAAGAAAAGAGAAAAAAACGCCTTTTTAAGCCCCCATATTGCCGGAACGTTACTCGTCTCTCAAGACAACCTCTCCTTTTTTCGCTTTTTCCTCCCTCAAGTCGACTCTTTTTTAATCCGCTTGGCCCCAAACTATGCCTTCTTTCCCTACACTCTAGAGAAGAAAAAGCAGATGGCCTATATGCCGAGAAAGGGATTTAATGACGCTCTAGAGGTGATCCATGCGTTAAAGGCGCGAAACCGCCTTAAAAGCTGGACCTTCTTCTCCATCCAAGAGCTCTCTCCACAAGAGTCGGCTAGAGTCATCGGCGAAAGTGCCCTCTTTTTAAGCTTCTCCTTTCGCGAAGGGCTCGGGCTTCCGCCAGCGGAAGCTATGGCCTCCGGCTCTGCGGTCGTCGGCTACGACGGCATGGGCGGAAGAGAGTTTTTTAAAGGGCCTTTGATCTGGCCGGTGCGAGAAGGTGATATGAAGGATTTTGTCGAGAAGGTAGAAGAGATGGCTTTGTTGTTTGAAAAAGAAAAAGGTGTGTACGAGGCCATGGGCAAAAAAAATGCAGAGTTTATCCGCGCACACTCCAGTGAAGAACAGGAAAGAGGCGACTTAAAAAAGGTCTTTGCCTATCTTCTGCAAAAAACAGAGCGACAATAAAATCCATGAAAATTCTCTACTTAAGCTCTTGGCGAAAAAAATTCGGCTCCTCCGGCGGACACTACAAACTCTACCAACACGTCGACTTCTTAAACCAGATGGGCTACGACGCGTTTGTTGTACACACAGAACTAAACCTCCGCTACCCCTTCTACCCAAGGAACGAGAGAGTACCAGTGCTCTACATGGAGGACGACCTACGGGTCTTATTTGACTTGAAAAGCGGGTTAAAGAGAGTGACGGAAGGGGGAACAATTGAAGAGCTTCCCTTGACCCAAGACGATCTTTTGGTCATTAAATCGGAGTGGGTCCCCTTTCTAATCCCCCTTGTAGAGAATCTTCATCTCTTTGCAGTTATCTTTAACCAAAACGCCTACCTCTCTTTTCAACAGTCTTTTCTTGTACGCTCTTATGACTTGACACTCGAGAAAAACCCTTTTTCAAGCCCTCATATTCTGGGTACGATTTTAGTCTCTAACCAAAACCAGGAGTTCTTACAGCAAGTCTTTCCCCATTCTGAATTTCACAGTGTACGCCTCTCCTCTGACCCCACGCTCTTTTTTTACCAGGCAGAGAAAAAAAGACAAATCGCCTACATGGCGAGAAAGCGCACCAAAGAGGTCACTTCTATTGTCCATACCATCAAAGCGAGAAATTTTTTACCCAACTGGGATTTGCGGTGCATTCGCAACGCCTCGATCGAAGAAGTCGCTTCTATTTTACGAGAGAGCGCAATTTTTTTAAGCTTTGCCCATCAAGAGGGGTTTGGACTGCCTCTCCAAGAGGCGCTGCTCTGCGGTGCCGCCGTGGTGGGGTACCACGGCTTTGCCGGTAAAGAGATCTTTAGATCAGCGCCGCTGATCGAGGAGATACGAGAAGGAGACACCATGCAATTTGTCAGCACGGTCGAACAGATGGCCTTAAAGATAGAGGAAAACCCCTCCTTTTACCAGGAAATGGAGAAAAAAAATGCAGAGTATGTGCTAAATGCTTACAACGAAGAGCAAGAAAGAGAAGATCTGAAACAGATCTTCGCTCATTTAATTAAAAAAAAATCTGACCAACCCGTCTATCGACGGGCATTACTTTAATCTTAAGGCATGACAAAAAGGCGTATTTTTTATTTAAGTGCGTGGTGCGAAGAGCACGGTATTTCCGGAGGGCAATATAAGCTCTACCACCACGTTGACTTGCTCAACACCTTAGGCTTTAACGCCCTTGTCGTGCACACAACACAAGGCGCCGCTTACCCCTTCTACCCACGGTATAGGGAAGTGCCTATTCTCTACGTGGGAAGAAGCGCTGAATCGCTATTTGACCTCTCTTCCTTCTCCCCACAAGACATTTTGGTGATCAAGTCAGAATGGGTGCCCTTCATGGCCCCTTTCTTAGAAAAATTGTCTCTCTTTGCCGCCCTCTTCAATCAAGGTGCTTACCTCTCCTTTCAACAGTCGCGCTCATCCCCCGACCCCTTCTCGGCAGCTCTGCTGAAGGGAGAGAAAAACTATTTTTTAAGCCCTCAGATTTTGGGAAGCATCGTGGTTTCTAGAGACAACCAGCGTTTTTTACGCTCGATCTTTCCCAAAGAACCCTTACATCTCGTGCGCACCTCTTTTGACGCAGCGCTTTTTACCTACCAGAGCCAGAAAAAGAGGCAGATGGCCTACATGACCAAAAAATTTGCCGACGACGCTCTCGCGATTGTGCACACCATTCAAGCGCGGGGACGCCTTCCCACATGGAGCTTCTTGCCTATCGAGGGAATGGATCAACAAGAGACCGCTAAAGCAATGCAAGAGAGCGCCCTCTTTCTCTACCTCTCCTATAGCGAGGGCTTGCCTCTGACGCCACGGGAGGCAATCAGCAGCGGTACCCTTGTCATCGGCACCGCCAAAGGCGGAGGAAGAGAAGTGGTCAAGCCCCCCCTTGCCTTTCCCGTCAACCACGAAAGGTTGATCGAATATGTTCAAGAGGTGGAACGAGTAGCCCTAGACTTTGAAAAGAGGCCCTTGTTTTACCAGAAGCTGGGGGAGAAAAACGCCCGGTTGATCCAAAAAAGGTATAGTGAGGAGCAGGAGATAAGTGATTTAGCTCAAGCGTGGAAGCAACTGATCCATGCGCATGAGAAGCGTTTAAAGTAGTTTTTTTAATAAAAAAACAATTGCCTAATTAACAAAATTATGCTATTTTCTTGTTTCTTATAATTTAGTTCTATAAAAACTATGAAACTCTGCGCCCTCCTCATCACTTGCCTTGTCTTCTTCAAGGTAGGGGCTACACTCTTTTTTACTCCCCAGATGATCGCCACCCACTTACAGTCCTACACTCCGCAAGAGATTGAGCTCATTGAAAAAGACCTTGCCGTCGTCCGAAGCGTCTGCTTAAGCTCCGCGCAAGCTCCAAGCTCTCGCTTTTACCTTGCCACCGCAGGAGCTCCCGGCGCGCGCAAAACCACCATCTTAGAGAAATTTGTCGCTGTCCACCCCGAATACCAGAGAGGCGTCTACATCGATCCCGATCCACGCACACTTAGGTTCATGGTGCATACCTATTACGCGGAGAGCTTAAGTCCTCTCACCATCTCTCAAGCACCGAACTTTGAGACTGTCATTCAAAACGCCTACAACAGATGGCGCGCTGCCTCGAATTACATCGTACTCACTCTCTTTGAAGAGGCGGTCGGAGCAGGTCAAAGCGTCGTTTACGGGACCACATCGACAGGCGCCCACATTCCCCACTTCTTGGCCAAGCTCAAAGAAAATGGCTACCGCGTCGTGCTGCTTCTCTGCTCCTGCTCCGACAACCTCCGTTACAAGGCTGTAGAGTATCGAAACCAAACCGTACGCTTCTGCCAATCTTCTCCCGAAGACGCTATCTCTAAGGGCAAATTCTTTCCTCAACGCATGCAGGCCTATTTTGACCACGCTGACGAACTCTATTTCTATTGGAGTGACGACCTCTTCTCTCAAGAGAGACTTGCGGCAACGTGGCAAGAGGGAGAACTCAAGGTTCTAGATAGTGAAGCCAT
>Ga0364908_10409_pt1 | contig 11910 bp, 9 predicted proteins | sample ExccelJu500002D4_2_FD_206965 | JGI IMG/M metagenome (GOLD analysis project Ga0364908, IMG submission 206965) | Enriched cells from Trout Bog Lake Hypolimnion, Wisconsin, USA - BchlTB.July02.5000.02.D4 | ecosystem: Environmental > Aquatic > Freshwater > Lake > Hypolimnion/Profundal zone | place...
TGTTGTTTTTGCTGATAGCTCTTTTGTGCCTGGGTGTATTATTTTTATTGAATTGGCTGGGAGTGCGGCGTTTATCAGTTTATCTCCTGGTGGGATTGGCCTTGTGGTTTAGTGTGCTGTATTCAGGGGTGCATGTGACGGTGACGGGGGTGTTGCTTGCCTTATGTATCCCACTTACTACTCAAGAGGATTCACCCGCCCAGCGGCTGGAATATTCTTTGCAGCCCTGGGTGACTTTTTTTATCATGCCTTTGTTTGCATTAGCGAATGCTGGCCTCCCTTTGCAGGGGATATCGGTAGGCATTTTATCCAGCTCTCTGGTCCTGGGTAGCGTGTTTGGGTTATTTCTGGGCAAACAATGGGGTGTGCTGGGATTCACATGGCTGGCAATTAAACTTAATTTTGCAAAATTGCCTGCAAATACCAGCTGGCTGCAATTGTACGGTATCGCAATTTTGTGTGGCATCGGTTTTACTATGAGTCTCTTTCTTGGTACTCTTACCTTTGAAGAAACCAGCCCCACCCGTATGATTGAAGTGAGATTGGGTGTATTGCTAGGGTCAGCGTTATCGGGATTATTTGGGGCCGTGTTATTGCAGGCTGCTTTTAAAAAATCTCCACAAAGTTGAGGTATGCAGGTTTGACAGAGAACGATTTAGTTGTTGGCTGGCAGCGGCGTTGTCTTGGGTGGTTAATCCACGCTTTTACCGCGGCTGGAGCTTTTGTGGGATTATTGGCGCTGGTTGCCATTTATCAGCAAGAATTTTTATCGGCGTTCTGGTTAATGGGCACGGCGATTTTAATTGATGCGGTAGACGGTCTGTTTGCCCGCAAAGTCAAAATTCAGTTGGCTGTGCCGCAAATTGATGGGGCTTTACTCGATAATATCGTGGATTTTTTCACTTATACTATGGTGCCCGCGTTCTTTTTGCTGGTGACGCCTATCTTGCCGCATTACTGGCATGTGGTGTGTGTGATTGCTATTACTTTTTCTTCGGCTTACCAGTTTACGCAAGTCGATGCTAAAACGTCCGACCATTTTTTTAAAGGCTTTCCCAGCTACTGGAATATTGTCGTGTTTTACCTGTTTTTCTGGCAGATGAATGTCTGGCTAAACCTCACTATTTTGCTGGTGTTGTCGGTATTGAGTTTTGTGCCTATCAAATATGTTTATCCCTCAAGACTGGAATATTTGACGCATAGTCACGTATTGCGTTTTGCCATGACCATGGCGACCATTTTATGGGGTGTGGCTACGGCGGGTTTGTTATGGACTTATCCTGAAACGAATATACTTATGGTCATTGTTTCCATGGGTTATCTGATTTTGTATGCGGGCATCAGTCTTTACCGTACATGGGTGCCTTTGTCCGTTATACCGTCAGAAACTGCGGACGGCTTGAAGCCGGAAACCCTGAAACCAGAAATGACTTATTCGTGATTTTTCACGCTTGACACTTTCACTAAAGCTCATAATAATGACCAAACTTTGAGCGCAGATATAAACTATGAATAAAATTCTCATTACCGGCGGCGCGGGATTTATTGGTTCTCACACGGCTGACTTGCTGTTGCAGGCAGGCAAAAAAGTAGTAGTGTTTGATAATCTTTCGACGGGAAAAATTACCAATCTCAATCTTTTTCATCCTGAGCTGGAATTTGTTCCGGGGGATGTGCTGGATTATCCTGCGTTACTGACGCAGGTGAAACGTTGTAATGCTGTGCTGCATCTGGCGGCGCTGCCGTCTGTGCCAGAATCCATCGCCGATCCGGTCAATTCATTGCGTGTTAATACGCAGGGTTTTTTACATGTGCTACAGGCGGTGCGCGAAAGCGGCAAGGCTGTGCGTCTGGTGCAGGCTTCCAGCGCCGCCGTGTATGGGAGTTCAGTGCAACTGCCTTGTAATGATGAAACAGAATTGCCGTTGGCACCGCTTTCTCCTTACGCGCTGGAAAAAGCTAACAATGAACGTTACGCGGATTTGTACGCCCGCCTGTTTGATATACAAAGCCTTGCCTTGCGATATTTTAATGTTTATGGCCCGCGCCAGGACCCTAAATCGCCGTATTCGGGGGTGATTTCCCGTTTTATCGAACATTATAAAAAGCAAATGGATATTACCGTATGGGGTGATGGCGCACAGTCCCGCGATTTTATTTATGTGGGTGATGTCGCACGGGCAAATGTGGCAGCACTCTTTAATGATTATGTGGGCGCGATGAATGTGGCCACCGGTACGCCGGAAACGCTGCTCAATCTTATCAGTTATATCGAACAGGCAGGAGGTGCGCCCGCGCAAGTGGTGTTTGGCGAACAGCGCGCTGGGGATATTCGGGAATCTTATGCTTGCACTCGTAAAGCTGAAACACGGCTTGCGTTTCAATATACGACTAAATTGACGGACGGGATACGACTTTTAATGTCGACATGAATGACGGATAGGATGCGTCTTTTAATGTTGCCTTGAAACCAGTAAAATGCGGCGCAAGAGCATGAAAGTCCGAATACCTGTCATGCCAGCGCAGGCTGGCATCCAGGCTTTTTTCTGGCGGGAAACGCAAAGGGGTTCTGTCCTGGATGCCAGCCTGCGCTGGCATGACACAATGAATAGAGAGGCACCATGCCACAAGACACCTACAACCAAGCATGTAAAGAACACCGTTACGAAGTGCGGCTTGCCGACTTGCCTCTCTCTTGCCCTATGAAAGAAATGCGGGTGTGGGATGCGCACCCGCGCGTATATTTGCCCATAGAAGAAACAGGGCGCGCCGTATGTCCTTATTGCGATGCGGAATATATCCTGAAAGAAGAGGAATGATGGCTAATAAAATTTTAATAGTAGGCCCAGCCTGGGTTGGCGACATGGTCATGGCGCAAAGCCTCTTCAAACTCATCAAAAAATTAAATCCGCAAACTGAAATAGATGTCTTAGCACCCGCCTGGAGTTTGCCTTTATTGGAACGTATGCCAGAAATTTCTTCCGGCATCATCATGACGCTAGGCCACGGACAATTAAATTTACGCGAGCGTTACCGGTTAGGAAAAAGCTTGCGCGCAAAAAAGTATGATCAAGCTATCGTGTTACCCAATTCATTTAAATCTGCGTTAGTGCCGTTTTTCGCGCGCATCCCTCAGCGCACAGGCTGGCAACGCGAGCTGCGCAACATCATCATGAATGATACGCGCCGTCTGGACCCCAAAAAATATCCGTTAATGATAGAACGTTTCATGGCTTTAGGCTTGCCCGCCCAAGAAGATTTACGCGGCGAACATTTACTACCAGCATTATCTTTTTCAGCCACAACTCAGGCCGACGCGTTAAAAAGATTAGCGTTACAAACCCAAGGGCCTATTTTAGCATTATGCCCCGGCGCTGAATTTGGTCCCGCGAAACGCTGGCCAGAAGAATATTATGCAGAAATCGCCAACGCCAAATTAGCGGCAGGCTGGACGGTGTGGTTGTTAGGTTCACCCAAAGATACGGCGACCTGCGAAAAAATTATGGCGCTGACACAACAACGCTGTGTCAATCTCACCGGCAAAACGAAATTGGTAGAAGCCGTAGACTTATTGTCATTAGCTTCCGTCGTAGTCAGTAATGATTCAGGTTTGATGCACATCGCAGCTGCGGTCAACAAACCATTAGTCGCCATTTATGGCCCCACCAGCACGACTTATACCCCACCCTTGCACGCGCACGCTAAAGTGTTGCAACTTTCTTTAGAATGTCAGCCTTGTTTTCAGCGGGAATGTCCTTTGCAACATCAACGTTGTATGCGAGATTTGAAACCGCAACAAGTGTTGCATGCCATGAGCGAGCTTGCCTGATGCGCGTGCTAATCGTTAAAACTTCTTCTATGGGTGACGTCATTCATACCTTGCCCGCGGTGACGGATGCCGCCAAACATATTCCTGGCATAGAGTTTGATTGGGTAGTCGAAGAAAATTTTGCGGAAATCCCCCGCTGGCATCCGCGGGTAAAACAAATTTTTCCTTTTGCGTGGCGGCGCTGGCGCAAACAAATTTTTTCAGCGGCGACACGCACAGAATGGAAAGTGTTTCGGCAGAGTTTGCGTGCGCAACAATATGATTTAATCATAGACGCACAAGGCTTGATAAAAAGCGCGTTTTGCGCGCGCTTCGCGAAAGGTTTGCACGTGGGCCCAAACTGGAAGAGTGCGCGTGAGCCGCTGGCCGCGTTATTTTATCAGCGTTCTTATGCAATGGATTGGACCACGCATGCTATCACCCGCATGCGCAGTCTTTTCAGTCAGGCCCTGGATTATCCTTTACCTGACACTATCCCTGATTACGGCATTGATAGACGCACTTTGTTGAGCGGCGAGATGCAAGAAGAACCTTATCTGGTTTTTTTACACGGCACGACGTGGGCCACCAAACACTGGCCCGAAGAATCCTGGGTTGAGTTGACTCAATTAGCTAACCAGCATGGCTTGAAAGTAAAATTACCCTGGGGCAATCCAGCAGAACGCGAGCGCGCGCAGCGCATTGCTGCACGGACAAATTTAGCGGAAGTACTGCCGCGGCAAGATTTGCAGGGCATGGCAAAAATTCTTGCTGGCGCGCAAGCAATTGCTGCTGTGGATACCGGCTTAGGACATTTGGCCGCAGCGCTAGATGTGCCATGTGTTTCACTTTATGGCCCAACCGACCCCTTGTTGACGGGAGCATTAGGCAAATCCCAAGTGCATCTCACCGCAAAATTTCCCTGCGCACCCTGTTTTAGCAAGTTGTGTACTTACGAGGGCAGTGTTTCGCCTTTGTATCCCAGTTGTTTCATGGGGGTGACGGCTGGTGCAGTTTGGGGGTCATTAATCACGTTATTGTAATTATTTCCCGCTTCCGAATATTGCTCATGCACTGTTGGCATGTGTATATCATTTTGCGTGCCAGGCGTATCACCGCCTACGCGTTGTTGAAGATGAGTAGGATCTAGCGAGACAGTGCCATCCGGCATGTGATCGTCAGAAAAAGCATAAGCATATTGTGAAAAATCCGTCGTAGGAACGGCTTGCTGTTCCGCTACGCTGCCTATATTTTTAAATGGCTTGAAATGATTTTTAGCTTTGTTCCAATGCAGGGCGGCATAAGGTGGTGAAGCAATAATCTGAATGCGGCTATTTGAACGTATGCCTTTTATACGTATGTCGTTGGCAATCGGAAATTCATCGCCGTACCCAATATAAATCAGACGGCGTTCGTTGCCATCGTTAGTCTCATTGGTATCTTTTCTGAAGGTCAGCATGTTCGTGATGCCATGCGCCCACAAATAAGAAGCCACCTGTGCTGCGCGGCACTCCGAAATTTTTCTTTCAAAACGTTCTGTCCAGAAGCCGCTAGTATTTCCCGAAATAAAAATATTATGGTTGGAATAACGCGCCAATACGCTGACTAAGCTATCAAGAATAGTTTGTGTGCCAGGAAGAAAATCTGCGGTGTTAGTATCGAATAAATTATCAGTTGGAATATCTATGATGACATAGTCGCCAACCAGATACACTTTGCCACCCGCTGCGATAATACCACTAGCGGAAAAACGCAAGGTAGTCATGTAATAGCCCAAGCCTGCGCCTGCAATACCGGCGATGGCGACTACGGGTTTGGGTGCGCCAAGAAGGCCTGCAGCGCCAGCGCCTGCTAAACCGCCAATGGCAGTGCCAACGATGTTACCTGTTGGGGGGTCAGTCTGAGAAATAGGTGCGCACCCTACAAGAATAAGCAGGATGCACAAAAATAAAATTTTTAATCTATGTTCCATGCTGTTTTCCTTAGCGGTTATCCTTGGCTAAGTCTGAGAAATTATATCGTCATTATGGAGAAAAGATACTATTAATTTCTCGCGGGCGGCAACACCAAGCAGTGCATACATTATATTGGTAAATCGCGCGCGACTCCGTTACTATTACGTTTAAGATCAAGTTCTTGTAATCATAACGGAGTTTTGATGAGCGAAGACTTGCAATCACGTCCTTATACGCCCTGGCAATTGATTTCTGCTTACTGGCGTTCTGACCAAAAGATTTTTGCGTACGCGTTTTTTATCTTTGTCATTATCATGAGTGTTGCATTAGTCGGCATGGATGTCGTTTTTAATTATTGGTACAACCATTTTTATGATGCCTTGCAAGATTATGATAAACGCGGTGCTTTTGATCTGATCGCGGTTTTTATATTTTTGGCTGCTGTGTACATTGTACTTGCGGTATACCGCTATTATTTGCAGGCGTATCTGGCGTTGCGCTGGCGGCGCTGGCTGACTTATCAATTTATCTCGCGCTGGTTAGCAAAAAAAAGCTATTACTACCTCGAAAATTTCGACGAAAAAACCGATAACCCCGATCAACGTATTCAAGAAGACATAGCCTCTCTCGTGACGAGTTCACTGGATTTATCCATCGGTATGATTGGTTCGGTCACGACTTTTTTTGCTTTCATTTATATTTTATGGACGCTATCGGGCCATATTACGTTGAATCTTGGAGCGTGGGGAACATTAATTATTCCGGGTTATCTCGTGTGGGTCAGTATTATTTATTCCATTCTGGGAACGTATTTTGCATTTAAAGTGGGTTATCCTTTAGTGGGGCTTAACTTCGAGCAACAGCGGCGCGAAGCGAATTTTCGTTTTGCGGCGATTGATTTACGCGCCCATGCAGAAAATGTCGCGCTTTATAGAGGTGAAGCCAACCAGAAAGGTATTTTGGGAAATTTGTTTGATAGAGTTTTGAATAACTGGTACGCCATTATTTTACGACAAAAATTATTATTATGGTTCACGGCAGGCTACAATCAGTTATCCGTTGTTTTGCCGCTAGTAGTCGTGTTGCCAAATTATTTCAGCAAAGTCTTTAAACTCGGTGGCTTGATGCAAGCTTTGCGCGCCTTTACCCAGATTCAGGACGCCTTGTCTTTCTTCATCAATTCATATTCGCAGATCGCGCAATGGCGCGCGGTCGTACGACGTTTGATAACTTTTATCAATCACATTTATGAAGTAGAAGAAGGCGCGGTCGCGCATAATAGTTTTGTTTATAACATGCAGGCGCCAAATAAAATTACTGCTAAAGGCTTAAGTATTTATACCCCGAATGGCGGCAAACTTTTGGAAAATATCAACGCCGAATTTATTCATGGCCAAAATTATTTAATCAAAGGCCCTTCCGGCATAGGCAAAAGTACCTTCATCCGTACTATTGCGCACATCTGGCCTTATGGCGCGGGTGAAATCGATTTACCTGAAAACAAGCAAATCATGTATTTGCCCCAAAAATCTTATATGCCCATAGGCTCATTAAGAGATGCGTTATTATTTCCTCACCAGACATCTAAGGTGTCGGATGAAGAATTGATTGAATTACTCAAGACTTGTGATTTGCCAGATTTAGTTCCGCGGCTACATGATGTTTCCATGTGGTCGGAGCAGTTATCGCCGGGCGAGCTGCAACGCATCTCATTTGCGCGCGTGTTGATTCAAAAACCGGATTGGGTCTTTTTGGATGAAAGTACTTCGGCGTTGGATCTTCCTCACGAAAAAATGTTGTATAATTTAATCAAAGAGCGGCTTCCAGGCTGTTCTCTTGTCAGTATTGGCCATCAGCCTAGCGTGGAAGCCTTTCACGAGCATCAGCTTGATTTATCTCAATATAGTGTGGCGCGCACCTTTGCCCCTTAAAGTTATGTTAAAATAACTGAAAGACTTCCTATAAGGTTTACCATGGCCTTACCACGGAAAATATTATTAATTTTTTCTTTGCTGTTTTGCACGCTGCATGGCGTGAGTGCTTTTGCCGAGGAAAAAATCACAAATTTTGTCACTAATACTAATATCAATAGCGATGGCTCAGCTGACGTCACTGAAAAAATTACTGTGCAAACCGAGCAGCAGGAATTAAAACACGGTCTGGTGCGCTGGATGCCGGTTTATTTTCGCGATGCGCACAACAACCACTATAAAATTCGTTATTTTTTTTTCCCACCTTTGGTAAATGGTTTGCCCGCGGCATTTCATATGTCTTATGGACAAGGCAGTACGGCATTTTTCGTAGGTTCACAAAACGCCTTGCTGCCGCCAGGAACTTATATTTATACGCTGCATTATCGTGTTTTAAATGCCATCACTTACGCGCTCAATAACGACCAGTTTTACTGGAATATCACCGGTAATTTTTGGAAAGTTCCCATTGAAAATGTAGACGCCACTATTTATCTGCCAAAAGGGGTCACCACTTTTGACTTTAGCGGTTATACGGGACGTGGGAATACGCGGGGGCGCGATTTTTTTGTTTCTAAAACACAAACTAATACGGCTATTAATTTTGTTACTACTCGCACCTTGCTGCCCGGTGAAGGTTTAACAATCGCTTTGGCGTGGCCCAAGGGTTTTGTTGCCAAGCCTGGATGGAGAGACAAAATTGCAGGACAATTCATTTATCATAACGGTAACGGCTTTGCAGTATTCTTTACCATTTTGTTGTTGGGCTATTATCTGTGGCTATGGTTTCGTGAGGCGCACAAGCCTTTGTCGGGAGCGAGTGTTTCTTTGTTCCAGCCACCTCAAGGGCTTTCACCTACCGTCATGCGTTTTGTCATCAAAATGAATGTTGATATAAAAACACTTTCTATCGCTATCATCAGCATGGCGGTAAAAGGTTTTTTGACGATAGAACATAAAAATGACGTCTTCACTCTGCAAAAACAAACTGCTGCTGACGTTGAGCTTTCGCTAGCAGAAAATGCTGTAGCGACTAAATTATTTTCTAAAGCGGATTTTTTCACGATAGAACCAGCGCGACGTGTAAAACTGACTGCCGCTCTCAAGAAGTTGAAAAGAACTTTACGAGAAGAATTTGAAAAAATTTATTTTGTGACGCATGCAGCTTATCTTTTGCCGGGAATATTGCTGAGTATGCTGGCTATTATTTCCATTGCTTATGCTACTAATGATTTTCAGGATGTGTTGGTGCTAGGTTGTATATTGCTTTTTGCCTTAACGTATTTAAGTAACCGCTTGGTCGCCATGTCAGAATTGATAGCAGATTTCGCGCGTGCGCCCACATCCAGGAACGGGATGAATATGTTGGTCGGTTCACTTTTGATAGGTCTGATAGTGTTGTTGGCGGGCGTGATGATAAAACCTCTAACGGATGTGTTGTCTCTGTCAGGTTTTATTTTATTGAGCTTGCTTCTTTATTTGAATATCCTTTTTTATAATCTCTTGCGCGCACGTGCGCCTACAGGTCGCAAACTGTTAAGTCAGATTGAAGGCTTTAAACAATTTTTAAGTATGACAGGAAAACAGCGGCTTAAAAAAATCAATCAACCGGAAATGACGCCAGAGCTTTATAAAAAATATCTGGCTTACGCAGTGGCGTTAGATGTTGAAAATAGTTGGGCTTTGCAATTTGCCCCATTGTTTGTCGCTGCTGAGAAAGCAGATGTCTCACCTCCTCTGTGGTATACCGCCAATCCCGCGACGCTTGTCACTGATTTAACTGCGTCCTTGGCGACTTCCATTTACTCCGGCCCTGCTGACAGAAGGCAAAGAAGATAAGGGTAGTAACTCGATTTCTATCGCGTTGCCATCGGATTTTTCATCGCCCTGCTGATTAAATAAGCCGTATGGATTTGCTGAAAGAGGGATATTTGATGCTGGAGTTGATGCAAGTGTCGGTGCAGGCATGTGAACTCGCATTAAAAAAGTTTGGATAAAAGTTTTAGTTCTTTGTATAGCGCCCTCGCCACCAGCCTTGCTTACAGTACGCTGGTTGTAATCAGCAATCAGGCTTTCTGTGATTTTGTTCTTCACTTCAGGAGAGGCAGGTTTTATTTCAGCAACCAATAAGAAGAACTCGTAGATATCAACAACATGCCTGCCGTGTGCTTTTACTAATTTTTCCAGAAAGTTTTCGCCATCGCTATCAGGGGTTAAACATTCCAGTAAAAAAATTCTTAAGGCATTAGTCTTCTTCTGAGACCAGGGCTTGTTAGGTTCTAAAGTAACAATATACTTATAAAAAGTATCTTTAGCTCGAGGATTAGCAAGCATTGCCATGACAGAGTATAGCAATGCACGACCATATTCTTTTGCTTGTTGATATTTAATTGCGTAGTCTGTAAAATAATTCGAGTCCGATTTAATAACATTGGCAAAACTGTAATTGTTTTCCTCTGCGCGTAGCGCGGGCAGATTCGGCTTACTGTTCTTCGCTAATAGGGTAAAGACGCCATGAACATGTCCTTCATTTAAAATTTCCACACATTCGCTCGCTTGCAGTTGCTTGGCCAATTCTAAAGGAATAAGTCCCTTAAGGTTTTCAATATACCGGTTAGCGTCATAAGAAATAAGTTCTTGAACCAGGGGGAAATTGTTGCGGTAGACCGCCCAGTGTAAAGCTGTGTTACCGTCATCACTGGTGTACCAATAAGTTTTGGCCCCAGCAACCAGTAATGCTTTTGCTAGAGGAAAAAGATTGTTGTAAGCGGCTCTCAATAATGCCCGGGCATAGAATTCTTTAACATTGCTGTCAGGAAATTTTATAAATTCTCGCACACAAGCGAAGTAATTTAATTCTATTGCGGTTTGAAAGGCGGTGCGGCCGTCATATATTCTGTGACGGTCAGCATTATAACGCAATAACAGGAAAATCATTTTTGCATTTTGGTGGTGTACTGCCCAGTCCAAAGCTTGGCGGGTATCTGTTAATTTAGGTGAACCATAATAATTTGGATACGCGCCAGCAATGAGGAATGCGCAGACTAAGTCTGTCTGATTGTATCTAGCGGCTATCTGTAGCGCCAAGTTATATTGAGAAGAATCTTTGCGGTCAACCGGATATTTTGCAAATTCATTCATACAGTCCCAACTTTCTTGCATAGGTTCATCATTGGTTACGAGTAAATCGATGGGCTGTATCAAGCTATTATTTTTTGCGGTTGTCTTCGCGCTATAAAAAAGCAATGCTTTAATCATGCGGGCATTTTTATGCAAGGCGGCAAAATGCAATGCGGTGTTGCCAGTTTTAGCCTCAACGGCATCGGTGGACGCGCCTTGCGCTAGTAAGTCTTGGACAGCTCCCAGATTATTTTCTTGGGCTTTACGCAGTAATTCCTGTCTCAATATTATTTGAGAGTGGGGCATTTTAAGGTTTCCGTCTAAAAAGAGATTGAATTTTAACCAATCAATCTTAAGAAAATCTTAAGGATGTTATCAATTATTGCTCATCTGGTGGGGTCCAATGGTAATCCATTAAATCTATTGTACTTAATAATTCCTTAATATTAGATCTGCATAATATATTTACATTTTTATCCCTTAGATAATAATTATCCCAAACATACAAAGCCTTGAGGTAAAACACATGAAATATAACAACTCGACTGCTCAAGAAATACACGATCTTATTCTGGCTTATATCATGAAAGGGACGGGAATTGATGAAATTGAGCGCTTGCTTAAAAGCCCTGAGGGTGCCCGCCAGTTTCTTTTTGAGACTAGCAACGGGGGCTTTTTTCTCCTGATGGATTGTTTATGTTTACCCGTTAAGAAGCAAAAAGACGACCGGCCCAAGGCAGTAGCAATAACCAAAGTGTTATTTGAGCTATTTATGAAGTATTTATCTAATGAAGAAAAAGCTTTTTTAATGAAAAAGGTAAATAGCGGTAATTTCTCACTTTTGCATTGTGTCTTAATTCTTGCAGATCCAACCATTGCTAATTTTTATTTTCAACAGATGAATTTACTAATTAATAATAATCATTTAACTTCTGATGATGTCCGCAATATCTTAAATACGAATTTAGCGAAGGATGTGACCCCTCTATTTTTATCTATCCACTCTGAAGAGCCAGAAATTTTTAATGCGTATCTGCATCAAGTATTTCAGTTGTAT
>Ga0364908_10415_pt1 | contig 11836 bp, 8 predicted proteins | sample ExccelJu500002D4_2_FD_206965 | JGI IMG/M metagenome (GOLD analysis project Ga0364908, IMG submission 206965) | Enriched cells from Trout Bog Lake Hypolimnion, Wisconsin, USA - BchlTB.July02.5000.02.D4 | ecosystem: Environmental > Aquatic > Freshwater > Lake > Hypolimnion/Profundal zone | place...
AACACTAAATTCTGCAAACCAGTCTTGGGCGATGTATCCAGGTTTATCGCACGGTGCATACGAATGCCTACATGCACACGGGACAGATGATCAGAAGAAAATTTATCTTGAGAAATTGGTGTCTGGTCACTGGACTGGCACGATGTGTCTCACCGAACCTCAATGTGGCACCGACTTAGGTATTTTGAAGACTAAGGCGGAACCTCTAGCAGATGGAAGTTATTCCATCACAGGCACAAAGATCTTCATCTCTAGCGGTGAGCACGACTTTACCGACAATATTGTTCACTTAGTCTTGGCGCGACTGCCAGACTCGCCTAAGGGCACCAAAGGAATTTCTTTATTTGTAGTTCCAAAGTTTTTGATCAATGCAGACGGCAGCTTGGGTGCAAACAATCAAGTTTCTTGCGGCTCACTAGAGCATAAGATGGGTATACATGGCAATGCGACCTGCGTCATGAACTTTGATGGTGCGATTGGTACGCTTGTAGGAGAGCCTCACAAAGGTCTTAATGCGATGTTTGTGATGATGAATGCCGCACGCTTAGGTGTAGGCATGCAAGGCCTTGGCTTGACGGAGGTTGCTTATCAGAACTCTGCCGCCTATGCCAAAGAGCGCTTACAAATGCGCAGTCTTACTGGCGCTAAAGAACCTGAAAAGGCAGCTGATCCGATCATTGTGCATCCAGATGTGCGCAGAATGCTGCTCACACAGAGAGCCTATGCTGAAGGTGGTCGGGCCTTTGCTTATTGGGTCGCCTTAATGATTGATACGGAACTGAATCATCCGGATGAGAGTGTTCGTAAAGATACTGCTGATATGGTCACCCTGCTCACCCCCATCATTAAAGCTTTCCTCACAGATAACGCGTTCACTGCTACAAATGAAGGCTTACAAGTTTTTGGTGGGCATGGCTATATTGCCGAATGGGGCATGGAGCAATATGTTCGTGATGCACGTATTAATATGATTTATGAAGGTACTAATACGATTCAATCCCTTGATCTTTTGGGGCGCAAAGTACTTGGTGATATGGGTGCGAAACTCCGCAAGTTTGGCAAACTCGTTGAAACTTTCATTGAAGAAGAAGGTGTTCGCAAAGAAATGCAGGAGTTCATCGACCCCTTAGCCGACATCGCTACCAAGGTAGAGAAACTGACCAAAGAAATTGGCATGAAAGCCATGATGAACCACGAAGAAGTGGGGGCTGCGGCCGTTCCTTATCTTCGTACTGTAGGGCATTTGGTCTATGCATATCTCTTTGCCCGTATGGCCAAAATTGCTTTGGCCAATAAGTCAAGTAATGATCCTTTTTATCAGGCCAAAATCGCAACTGCCCGCTTCTACTTTGACAAGCTCCTTCCTGAAACTGCCACCTTGATTAGCCAGGCACGCGCTGGCTCGAAATCATTAATGGCAATGCCTGCTGAACTCTTCTGAAAGACTGGATATGACTGAAAATAACATCATTAAAAAAGTAGCCATTTTGGGTGCCGGAGTGATGGGCGCTCAAATTGCCGCTCAATGTATTAATGTTGGTCTCCCAGTAATTTTATTTGACTTGCCTAGCAATTCTGATGATGGCAAGACAGTGAATAAAAATGCTATCGCACTAAAGGCTATTGAGAATCTTAAAAAACTGAAGCCAGCACCCTTAGCCTTAGCAGTAGATGCAAATTTGATTATTGCAGCCAACTACGAAGATGATTTGGGTCTTCTGGCAGATTGTGATCTGATTATTGAGGCAATTGCTGAGCGTCTAGATTGGAAACATGCCCTCTATGAAAAAGTAGGGCCCCATATTCCGGCGCATGCCCTCTTTGCCACCAATACCTCTGGCTTACCGATTGGTGAGCTAGCCAAGGGATTTTCTGGTGACCTCAAGCAGCGTTTTTGTGGAGTCCATTTCTTTAATCCGCCAAGGTATATGCACCTGCTAGAACTTATCCCAGCAAGCGATACTGATCCAGCGGTATTAGATGCTCTTGAAACCTTCATGACCTCCACTATGGGCAAAGGTGTTGTTCGAGCAAAAGATACGCCGAATTTTATTGGTAATCGCGTGGGAGTTTTCTCGATTCTTGCTGTGTTTGCAGAGGCTCAAAAATATGGTCTTGGTTTTGATGAGGTAGATGCGATTACTGGTAGTAAATTAGGTCGCGCTAAATCTGCCACCTTTAGAACGAGTGATGTTGTTGGTTTGGACACCATGGCTCACGTCATCAACACCATGGAAGTCGCTTTACAAGACGACTCCTTTTCAACCTTATTCAAAACACCGGATGTTGTTGCCAAGTTAATTGCTAAAGGCGCTTTGGGTCAGAAGACTAAAGCGGGTTTTTATCGCAAGGATGGCAAAACAGTACTTGTATTAGACGCTACCACTGGAGAATACAAGCCCTCTACTGCCACAATCGAACCCATTATTGAGCGCATTCTTAAAAAGCCGATTGCCGAACGTCTTGAGCTTCTCAGAAACACCGATGATCCACAGGCGCAATTCTTATGGTCTATTTATCGGGACATCTTCCACTATTGCGCCATTCATCTAGGGAGTATTGCGGATTCTGCTCGTGAAATTGATTTTGCAATGCGCTGGGGTTATGGCTGGGATAAGGGTCCATTTGAAGATTGGCAAGCTGCTGGTATTACGCAAGTGGCTAACTGGATCAAAGAGGATATCGACGCAGGCAAGACGCTCAGTAAAGAGCCTTTGCCAGCTTGGGTATTTAGCGGCCCTGTTGCAGAGAAGCAGGCTTTCCATACACCAGAGGGATCGTGGTCTGCAGCAGAAGGAAAATATATTCCGCGTTCCTCCCTTCCCGTCTACAAGAAGCAAGCATTTAGAGCATCTCTTCTGGGTGATGGTTCACCCGATCCAAGAACGGCTGGTACCACCATCTATGAGAATCCAGACGTGCGCGCTTGGGTAGATGAGCGTCAACCAAAGGTCTTGATTGCTTCGTTTAAATCCAAGATGAATACCTTTAGTCCTGATGTATTAAATGGACTTCAAAAGGCCGTTAAGATTGCTGAAGAACATTATTCTGGTTTGGTTATTTGGCAACCCACCTCATTGAAGTTAGGTACACCTGGCGGACCTTTCTCTGCAGGTGCAAATTTAGAAGCTGCCCTACCCATGGTTATGAAGAGCGGTCCGTCAGGAGTTGAGCCTTTTGTAAAACTCTTCCAAGACACCATGATGAGAGTTAAATACTCTCAAGTACCAGTGGTCGCTGCAGTATCGGGTGTTGCATTGGGTGGTGGCTGTGAGCTCGTGCTGCAATCCGCGCGTAGAGTTGCGGCAATGGAAAGCTATATCGGCTTAGTTGAAGTTGGTGTTGGGTTACTCCCTGCGGGAGGCGGCCTTAAAGAAGCAGCCATTCGTGCGGCTCAAGGTGTAAATCTTGCAGGCAACACTAACTTCCTAGATTTCACTAAAGCCTCTTTCGAAAATGCTGCCATGGCAAAAGTATCTTCATCTGCCCAAGAAGCAATGAAGATGGCTTACTTGAAAACAGGCGACATTATTGTCGCTAACGTATATGAATTACTTGCGCTGGCGCAAAGCCAAGTTAAAGCAATGCGTTATTCAGGTTATAGGCCACCGATTCCAACGCTTATTCCTGTAGGCGGACGTTCTGTTGCTTCAACTGTGATGGGCCAAGTGGTGAATATGCGGGATGGGGGATTCATCTCTGAACATGATGCCCATATTGCTCAAAAAATTATTGAAATTATTACTGGTGGCAATGTTGATGCAGGTACCCTCGTAACTGAAGAGTGGCTCCTGAAACTAGAGCGTCAAGCTTTTGTGGAATTGATTGGGCATCCCAAAACAATGGAGCGCATTATGGGCCTGCTCCAAAACGGCAAACCGGTTAGAAACTAGGCACTCAAACACAATACGAGAACATATTCATGATTAAAAATATTCAAGACGCTTATATTGTTGCCGCCACTCGGAGTGCTGTTGGCAAATCAGGTAGAGGCTCTTTACGCAACACTAGACCGGATGACTTGTTGGGCAATGCCCTTCAACACGTTCTTACACAAGTACCTACACTGGATCCTGCTGCGATTGAAGATGCCATCATCGGCTGCGCTATGCCAGAGGCACAACAAGGCTTAAACATTGCACGTATTGGTCTACTGCTGGGTGGACTGCCCAATACTGTTGGCGGCATTACCGTAAATCGATTTTGCTCCTCTGGATTAAATGCTATAGCAATGGCTGCTGATCGCATTCGGGTAGGCGAAGCTGACATCATGATTGCTGGCGGTGTCGAATCAATGAGTATGGTTCCTATGGGCGGCAATACTCCGTCCATGTCTCCAGCAATATTTATGGGCGATGAAAATATTGGAATAGCCTATGGTATGGGTTTAACCGCCGAAAAAGTAGCTCAGCAATGGAAGATCAGCCGTGAAGATCAAGATGCCTTCGCTCTCGCCTCCCATCAAAAGGCGCTTGCTGCTCAAGCCGCTGGTGAATTTAATGCTGAAATCTTTCCAGTAAAAATAGCCAATCGAGCTATGAACTTTGATCAAGGTCAAGTCGATATCGAATGGAGTGAGTTTGCAAAGGACGAGGGTCCGCGTATTGATACCTCTCTTGAAGGTCTGGCCAGACTGAAATCGCCTTTTGCTGCTAAAGGGAGTGTTACTGCTGGCAATAGCTCACAAACATCGGATGGTGTTGGTGTTCTTATTCTCGCTAGTGAAAAGGCCATTAAAACTTTTGGCCTCACCCCTCTTGCACGCTTTGTGAGTTTTGCGATCAAAGGTGTTCCCCCTGAGATTATGGGTATTGGACCCAAAGAGGCTATTCCCGCAGCACTGAAGTTGGCAGGACTCACTCAGCAAGATATTGATTGGCTTGAGTTAAATGAAGCTTTTGCTGCCCAGTCACTAGCAGTTATTCGCGATTTGCAGCTAGATCCGAGCAAAGTCAATCCATTGGGAAGCGCCATTGCATTGGGGCATCCCTTAGGTGCAACTGGAGCTATCCGTGCTGCAACAGCAATACATGCGTTACAAAGACGCAATCTGAAGCATGCAATGGTGACCATGTGCGTTGGCACAGGTATGGGCGCTGCTGGAATTTTTGAACGTTGTTAAAACGATTTGGAGACTCAATCATGATAAAAAAACAATTCTCTATCTTCTCCATCTGTTTGGTTAGCATAGTCTACGGCAATGCTTATGCTCAAAGTGCAGATCCTGCTATTGGTGTCTGGAAAACGATTGATGACAAAACTAATCAACCTGCTTCTTTAATCAAAATTGAACAAGTGAATGGGGTTTTGGAAGGAACCATCATTAAGACCTTTCCAAGACCTAATGAAACGCCATTGGTTTACTGCAATCTATGCAAAGATGATCGCAAAGATAAACCGATTGTTGGCATGAAAATCATGACCGACTTGAAGCAAGATGAATCTGGAGCTTGGTCAGGAGGAAAAATCCTAGATCCTAAAGAAGGTGAGATCTACAAGGTAAAAATTGTGACTGAAGATGGGAAAAAAATGGATGTCCGTGGCTATATTGGGATTCCCCTCTTAGGCAGAACCCAAGTTTGGTACAAGGCTGAACAGTAGGTTTTTCTAATTTGAAATATAAGCCAAGCTAATCTAGATCTTTAAATTTTGGAACACGTTTTTCCATAAAGGCGCTTAATGCCTCTTTGGCTGCTGGGCCTTTTAGCCTTTCCATAAATAAGCTCGCTTCAGCATCTATTTGCTCAAGTATTTCTGATTTCAATCTACCGCTCTTTAATAGTGCTTTGGTCTGTAATAGCGACCCAAAAGACATCGCTGTCAGCGCCTTTGCCCGCTCCTCTGCATAGTGAAGTGCGGAGGATTCCAATATTACCTTGTTAACAAAACCCATTTTGTGGGCCTCCTCTGCTGACAAAGGTTCGCCGAAGAATAAAATTTCTGAGGAGCGTTGGTGCCCAATAAGACGTGGCATCAATAAAGTGATGGCGCCTTCTGGAACCAAGCCTAATGCGACAAATGGAAAAATAAATCTTGCAGCTTTTTGGGCGTAGACCAAATCGCAATGAAATAACATGGTTGAGCCAATGCCCACTGCAAAACCATCAACGGCAGCAATTAGCGGCTTTTTGAGCTCAGCAAGAGCCCTAAGTAAATTAATGGGCGGAGCATGTTCGAGCGTAATCGGCGAGTTTATAAAATCCTGAATATCGTTACCAGCTGAAAAAGTATTGCCTGCTCCTGAAAGCAAAATGACCTTAACCTCAGGATCCAGATCTGCAGCAATCAGTACCTCCCTCAACTCTCGATACATCGCACTAGTAAATGAATTTTTTTTCTCGGGACGATTAAATACTATCTTCAGTATTCCTTCTTGCTGTTGATGCTCAATCATGCGATGAATTGCCTTCAGTTGTATCAATGGGATCGAATCATATCAACTGCCTTTTCGGCAATGGCCATGATAGGAGCGTTTGTATTGCCGCCAATGAGCGTAGGCATGATCGAGCCATCAACAACGCGCAAGCCCTCGATCCCGTGAACCTGAAGTTTTGAATTCACGACAGACATAGCATCATTACCCATCTTACAAGTACCTACAGGGTGATAGACAGTATCGGCCCTATTGCGGATGATCTGGCGAATATCATCATCAGTATGCACATTCGGTGTAAAAATATCTTTCTGCCTAATATTGGCGAATGTGGGGGCATCCATCAGTTTTTTGGTCAACTTATAGCCTTTCACCAGGGTTTCCAAGTCATCATCCTCCTTTAAAAATCCAGGATCGATGAGTGGTGCTTCATGCATGCTGTTGCTAGCTAATGTGAGTTGCCCACGACTCTTTGGCCGAAGCACACATACATGGCATGAGTAACCGTGAGCCATATGTAATTTGCGTGCATGATCTTCAACCAAGCTCACTACAAAATGTAATTGCACATCCGGTGCATCTAAATTGGGGTCTGTTTTGAGAAAGCCTCCCGCTTCTGCAAAGTTGGTAGCAATCATGCCTTGGCGCGTGCGGATGTATTTCATGATTTCGCCAGTTAGTCTTACCGTTCCACCCAGAGAGATGCCAATCAGATCTAAGCTTTTTGCAGAATAGCCAAATATAAAGTCTGGATGGTCTTGCAGATTTTTCCCTACCCCTGGTAGATCGTGAATCACCGGAATTCCGAACTTCTGTAATTGCTCTGCAGGCCCAACTCCTGAAACCATTAATAATTGCGGTGTGTGAAAAGCACCAGCGCACAAAATCACTTCTTTGTTGGCTCGAATGATGTGCTGCTTACCTCCCTGGGTATAGCTCACACCAGCCGCACGACGACCTTCGAAGAGAATGCGCTCAACCTGCACTCCAGTTTGGACGTGAAGATTTTGACGCTTGTCCATATGAGGGTGGAGATATCCACGAGCAGCGCTCCAGCGTTCGCCATTTCGATGCGTTACTTGGTAAATACCTAAGCCCTCTTGGCTCTCGCCATTGAAATCATTGTTTATTGGGAAGCCTGCTTCTTTTGCAGCATTGAGATAAAGCGCTTGAAAAGGATTGTGAGATTGCAAATGTGAAACGTGCAGTGGCCCATCATTTCCGTGGTATCCACCCTTAAATGAAGCGTTATTTTCGCTTTTCTTGAAATAAGGCAGCATATCATCGTATGACCAACCGTCATTACCAAGGCTTGCCCAGTGGTCATAATCTACTCTATGCCCTCGGGTATAGATCATGGCATTGATTGCGGAAGAGCCCCCTAAACATTTCCCTCTAGGCTGATAGCCACGGCGGCCATTCAAACCAGGTTGAGGCACTGTTTCAAAAGCATAATTATTAATCTTGGTTGGCAACATCGCCACTGCTGCTGCTGGCGTATTAACCAACCAACTATCGCCCTTACCTCCTGCTTCTAGCAATGCAACAGTTGTATTTCCGTCCTCGCTTAGACGACCAGCCATGACACTACCACCAGATCCCCCGCCGATAACGACATAGTCAAATGTATTGCTAGCCATATTTGCCAGTCTTGTTGTGAGTAGTTATTCGAGTAAAAATGCTGAGTTCAGCCAGCGCCTATAAATTCTTGCACGAGCTGATGGCTGCAGATTTATTTTGTTCAAGTCGCCCGCATAGTGCTTGACTACACGATGATCCATTAAGGCAAACCACAGGGGTGGACAGTACGCAACCGTAATCATGGATGCGTATCCTCCAGGCAGTTGTGGCGCCTCATCAAAGTGCCGCAAGGCTTGATAGCGGCGCGTAGGATGGGCATGATGATCTGAATGTCTTTGCAAGTGATAGAGAACAATATTTCCAACAATATGATTGCTATTCCATGAGTGCTCAGGAGCGCAACGCACATATTGACCATTCGCATCCTTCTGACGAAGAAGACCGTAGTGCTCAACATAGTTCACCACTTCGAGCATCGAGGCGGCATATACACCCTGCAGCACAAGAAAGATGAGGGCGGTCCAACCAAGCCAAGTAATTAGGATGCCATAAAAAAGAATGCTTAAAGACCAAGCCTGAAGGTTTTCATTATGCAAACTCCAAACGCCTTTACCTTGTCTTTGGAGGCGCTCACGCTCAAGACCCCAAGCAGAAACCAAGCTATAGAAAACGGTGCGCGGTAAAAATATCCAGAAGCCCTCACCCATTCTTGCGCTTGCTGGATCTTCAGGTGTGGCAACTCTTTTATGATGCCCACGATTATGCTCAACAAAAAAATGGCCATACATTGATGGTGCCAAAGCAATTTTTGCAAGCCAGCGATCCAAGATTTCTTGTTTATGCCCAAGCTCATGGGCTGTGGCTATGCCGATACCATTAATCGAGCCCACTGAGAACACTAAAGCGATGTAGGCATACCACTCTAGGGACTGCGTTGTTGCTAACCAAGCGCCGTATATCGTGCCAGCAATTTGAAACGGTACATAAGCCCACACCAATACTCGATAAAAAAAATCTTGATCAAGTTGTGCAACAGCTGATTCTGGCGGGTTACTGAAATCTTCACCGAATGTGAGATCAAGTAAAGGAATAATCAAATGAATAAAGATAGGGGCAAAAAGAAGATAGAGCCACTGACCAGTCCATGCGTAAGTAAGTAAGGATGCGGTAAATGCCGCTGGGATGGCTGGACTAAATAGCCAGAACCAGCGCTTGTCGTTCCAATTGTTATCACTAGACAAGGTGAATGAACTCATTTGCGCGCTCCATTTAAGGCGAAAACTTATCCATTAAGGATATAGCTAAGTCAGAATATCAACCCTAGATACAAACCCCAATCATTAGCCCTTGGTGATACAGACAAGCAAACTAGCCAAATAAAAAGCCGCCCGAAGGCGGCTTTCAGTAAAACAGTTAAAACGAATTAAGCGGCTTTACGGCTTTTTGCAGCTGGCTTAGCAGGTGCGTACTGACCCTGAATGTTTGCCAATGCAGCGTCAACACTCTTCTCGAAGTTTGCAAATGCATCAGTTGCAGTAGCGCGCACTTGATCAAACTGTTGGAGTGAAGTTTCGAAAGCAGATGTGAATGCAGAGATAAAAGCCTCTGAACCAGCAGGAGCAGTCTTAGTAGCTTGTTTAACAAACTTAACTAGATCGTCACGTGCATCATCAATAGAAGCGTCAACTACTTGAGCAACTTCTTTGTTACCGTTACGAACTACTTTGTTAACTTTAGCTTGGTAAGCAGCAGCGTACTTAGCGGCTTCTTGAGCAACTTCTGGCTGAGCTAATTTAGATAATTGTTGTGCATCTTTAATAGCTAATAACTGTGCGCTAGCGTCTTGAGCTGCGGCCAAAGCATCTTTAGCAGCTGCTTGATTGATTTCTGCTAATTCTTGCGCGCTTTCAACGGCTACTTGAGCTAAATGTTTTGCACTTTCAACAGCTTTAGCTTGAGCTTGAGAGATTTGATCGTTTAATTGGTTTTGAAACATGATTATTTTCCTTACTTAAGTAGATGAGTTAATTTGTTGCGATGCACCATTCTAAGGAAGTTTTTGTGCACTTGCAACATTTATTTGGTGCAAAGCAACAAAAAGTTAGAAAAGTGCTCTGAATAGCCTAAAAATGCCCATATAACCCAAGATTATGTTGATTCTGCCCCACGCGGATGTAAAGAAAATGACCCTGGAAGAGACGATAGTATGATTCGGAGGGTCTAAGGGAGCTAAAAATGTATCGTATTGCTTTGTTATTAGTAGTAAGTTTTGGGTTATTGGCTTGTGCCAATAACGATAAAAAGGTTGGTTCATGGTAAATAAACGATGTATATCAATCGACCATGGTCACACCCAATCCAGTTACTGGTGAAAAAACCTATGTTGGGCCACCCATCAACACAATGGATGCAGCCAATACTTACGAGATGTTTAGCTTAAGAAGCGAACAAACAAAGCAAGGTGTCAAATCGTATGAACTTCTCGTTCACCTCACCTATTTTTCACAATGGCGTTACTACGATTCAGCAAGCTTAGCGAACGCCCCTGCCCCTACTTTCAAAGTGATTTCCAGAGAAGCTGGTGTCTGCGAAGCGAGTGGCTGCACGTTTAAGGAGCTGCTCTCGATCAGCCTAACGGATGCTTTCTTAAAAGATCATCTGAAGAATGGCTTTCAAATGAACATCTCTTCAAAATCGGGAGTGAAGACTGATCTGTATGTGCCGCCTCAATATATCCAAGGATATTTGAAGGCCGCAGATGGAATCAGTCGTTAGGCGGCTATCTAATACAGTACAGGGAAAATAAATAAAGGGGCTAGTAGCCCCTTTATTCATATAAATACTGGCGGAGACGAGAGGATTCGAACCTCCGATCAGAGTTTTAGCCCCGATGCTCCCTTAGCAGGGGAGTGCCTTCGACCAGCTCGGCCACGTCTCCGTATTAATGCATTTACAACGCCCCACAGTTTAACGGATTACCGCCAGACAGTGGGATTACTGCTTAATCCTTACTTTTGATCGAGCTCGAACGCCTTGTGTAAAGCGCGTACAGCTAGCTCCATGTATTTCTCATCAATCACAACGGAGATCTTGATTTCGCTCGTAGAGATCATGAGGATGTTGATGCCCTCTTCCGACAAAGTACGGAACATCTTGCTAGCAATACCCACATGAGAGCGCATACCAACGCCGACAACTGAAACCTTAGAAACCTTTGGGTCTCCAGTAATCTCTTTGGCTTCAATATGGGCTTGAACACTACTCTTCAAGAGGTCAAGCGCCTTTTGATACTCGGCACGAGGGACTGTAAAAGTGAAGTCAGTCTTACCTTCGTATGACTGATTCTGAATGATCATGTCGACATCAATATTTGCATCAGCGATCGGACCTAAGATTTGATAGGCGATACCTGGGCGATCAGGAACTCCCAGAACGGTAATCTTCGCTTCATCACGCGCAAAGGCGATGCCGGAAATAACGGCGGCTTCCATAGTGCTGTCCTCTTCAAATGTAATCAAGGTGCCCGACTTCATTTCAATGTCGAGGGGCATCAAAGGATCTGTCAGGGATGACAGAACCCGGGTTTTAACTTTGTACTTACCGGCAAACTCAACCGAACGAATTTGCAACACCTTCGAACCTAAGCTAGCCATTTCCAGCATTTCTTCAAAAGTGATTTTGTCTAAACGACGCGCATCTTCACAGACGCGTGGATCAGTGGTGTAAACACCATCTACGTCGGTGTAAATCAAACACTCATCAGCCTTCAGGGCAGCTGCCATCGCAACAGCAGAGGTATCTGAACCGCCACGGCCTAATGTTGTGATGTTGCCTTGAGGGTCAACGCCTTGAAAGCCTGTGACCACCACTGCACGACCAGCA